>ERZ842401.995-NODE-995-length-41795-cov-12.554169_pt1 | contig 41795 bp, 39 predicted proteins | sample MGYA00521270_ERZ842401 | MGnify/ENA primary metagenome ERZ842401 (study PRJEB31892, sample SAMEA3878208) | bioreactor metagenome | biome: Moose rumen | place: Sweden | collected 2011-10 | study: EMG produced TPA metagenomics assembly of the PRJEB12797 data set... | reverse complement strand
CTTGCCAAGGTTGGGGTCGCGGGTCCGAGTCCCGTTTTCCGCTCTTTTTTATTTTTTTATTTTAGGATAAGGAAAAACATCTATTTTCATTTATGAATCTCTATTTAAGATATTTCGACAACGAAACTTTGGTGACAAATGTTGACGATGCCATTGGATTCCTGCGTTCTATTCCCGAAATTGCTCTCGACGAAGACCTCGAGGCAGATGTCAGGGCTTATGCAGAAAGCGATGTGTTCTATCCCAAGCGCTATAAAGTACGCCCCCGTATCTATTTTATCGTGATTAAGACTGAGGCTGCCACGATGCTCGACTTCAAGCAGAAGAAGGCACTCAGAAGCAATCCCGATCGTGTTCAGCAGCGTGAGTCGGTGCCACCAGCCGTGGCCAAGCTTAATATCGAGAAACCGGGATGGTATGAGGGAGTCATCGATTTCAAGCGCGTGGTTCTGATACCTGGTACAGGCAAGCATGAGTATCGCGACACCCACTTCGTTGCCCGGTGCAAGGCCAATAGCGGAATCGACTGCTACAACCGCATCGTAGAATATTTGCGCGAACGTGTCGACAACCGTAGCCAGTTCCCCTCTGCCAAGGGAAAGAATTTCAAGTTCTCATATCTCGGTTATTGGAAATAAATAAAGCAGGCGTTATGAACAAAGTGATGTTGATTGGCAACGTGGGCAAAGACCCCGATGTCAGGTATTACGAACAGGATCAGGCTGTGGCTCAAGTTTCTTTGGCTACAACAGAGAAAGGCTATACGCTGCAAAACGGCACGCAGGTACCCGACCATACCGACTGGCACAACTTGGTATTCTATCGCGGTTTGGCCAAGGTCGTGGAACAGTACGTCAAGAAGGGCGACAAGTTGTATGTGGAAGGTCGCATACGCTATCGTTCGTACGACACGCAGAAGGGAGAGCGTCGCTACGTGACGGAAATATTGGTTGACAATATGGAGATGCTTTCGCCCAAGCCGGCAACAACCCCACAACAGCCTTCTAACACAACAACCCCACAGACATCAAGCGATACCCCGTTCTGAGATGGACTTATCTTTTCTATACACGGCATTCCAGGAAGTGCGTTTCATAGAACCAGATGCAGGAGTCGTATTTGCGGCTGTGCTTGCTGTGATATTGTTGGTGCTTAGCGGGTTTGCCAGTGGCTCGGAAATTGCCTTTTTCAGTCTGTCGCCTACCGACCTGAGTGAGCTCGATGGCGACAAGAATCGTTCCGACAAGAGCATCGAGATGCTTCGAGAAGATAGCGAGCGTACGTTGGCTACCATTCTGATTACCAACAACTTCGTGAATGTATCGCTCATCATGCTCTGTAACTATGTGTTTGCTCACTTGGTGGATTTCGGCCATGCCTATTGGCTCCAGTTTGTGTGCATCACGGTGTTGCTCACTTTCCTGCTTTTGCTCTTTGGCGAAATCATGCCCAAGATTATGGCGCGGCAGAATCCTCTGCGTTTCTGCCGGCGAATGGTACCCGCTGTGCTGGCTATGAGAAAGCTGTTCTGGCCGCTGGAAAGCGTGCTCATCCATAGTGGAGTGCTGGCCGAGAAAGTGATGCAGCAGCAGAAGAACCATATTCTCAGCGTCGACGATTTGGAGCAGGCGCTGGAACTGACCGACAAAGAGGATATCAAGGAAGAGAAGAGCATGCTGCAAGGCATTATCCGCTTCGGCGACGAGACGGTGAAAGAAATCATGACGAGCCGTCAGGATGTGGTCGACCTGGATATCAAGAGTTCGTTCGAGGAAGTGCTGCAATGTGTCATCGAGAACAATTACAGTAGAATTCCAGTCTATCAGGACAACTCCGACAATATCCGTGGCGTGCTGTATATCAAGGACTTGCTGCCACATCTCAACAAAACCAAGAACTTCCGATGGCAGAGTTTGATTCGTCCGCCTTATTTCGTGCCGGAAATGAAGAAGATCGATGACCTTCTGCGCGAGTTCCAGGACAACAAGGTGCATATCGCCATCGTGGTGGATGAGTTTGGCGGCACCAGCGGAATCGTCACCTTGGAGGATATCCTGGAGGAGATTGTGGGTGAGATCAACGACGAATACGATGAGGAAGAAAAGTCGTTCACCCGTCTGAATCGCAATACCTATATCTTTGAGGGCAAGACCTTGCTGAGCGACTTCGGGCGCATTCTGGAACTCGACGACGATGAGTTCGACGAGGTGGCAGGTGAAGCCGACACGCTGGCGGGAATGTTGCTTGAAATCAAAGGTGACTTCCCCAAGGTGCACGAGGTGCTGACTTATCGCAACTATACTTTTGAGGTGTTGCAGATTGAAGAACGGCGCATTTCAAAGGTGAAAGTAGTGATTAGCAATAAGTAGAATCGCATGCCACTACTGAGAATAGAAAAGCTAAAACAGGGAGGGATGCTGGGTCTTTGGCAAATGACCGAACATCCCTCTTGTGATGAGCGGCTTTGGAAAGAGGTCCAGTCGCTGTTTCATCATGAAGGTCGCCAGCGTGAATATGTCTGTGTTCGGTTGCTGTTGCGCGCGATGGTGGGCTCCGACTTGGTCACGATTGACCATTTGCCCGACGGGAAACCTTTCTTGAAAGGTGATGCCCGGGCTGTCAGCATCAGTCATACGCGTGGCTTCTGTGCCGTGCTTCTGGCTGATGAATCGTGTGGAATCGACATCGAGTATGTGAGCAACCGCGTGGATCGCATCGCCCATCGGTTTATGCGAGCCGATGAAACGGCAACAGATACGCTGGGCCGATTGCTGGTCTGGAGTGCTAAGGAATCGCTTTTCAAACTTTGTTCCGATGATCATCTCACCTATGAACAAATGAGAATAACTGGCTATGAGGCTGGTATTGCAGAAAGACCGAATGATGTTTCTCGTCCGATACTACTGACGGGCGAAAACCTTTCGAGCGGACAAGCTTTTGCCATCAGAGCCGTCCTCACCGAGAAGTATGTCCTCACTTGGTGTATGTCTAAGTAACTTGCAAAAACTAACATTCACATTTTACGGCATGCTTATTTTCTTATGCTTACTTGTTGGAGGTTCTCGGATGCCTGTTCTTGTTGCTTGACTTAGGCTTCGTGGAAACAGCCTTAGCATCGCTATTGGCCTTTTTGTTCCTTCTGCTTCTTCCCCGGTTGTCGCGTCCCGGGTTGTGCTTGCCCCTTCTCTTCCCATTTCTTTCGCTCTTGAGCCGACCTTTCATGGGTTTGTATTCCGGACCTTCCATTCCTTCGGGCAGGGGAGTCTTCTCTACAGCATATCCCAGGAACTTTTCTATCTGCTGGAAATAGCCAATGTCGTAGCCACGCACCAGCGTGACAGCTCTTCCGTCGCGCTCGGCTCTTGCCGTTCGGCCTATGCGATGCACATAGTCCTCGCTATCGCGTGGCACGTCGTAGTTGATCACGGTAGCAATATCATCGATGTCGATGCCTCGGGCCACGATGTCGGTGGCCACCAGCACATCTACCTGTCCACTCTTAAAACGATACATCACGTCGTCGCGTTCGGCCTGACTCAGGTCGGAGTGCATTTCAGCGCAGTTGATGCCCATCATCCGCAGACTGCGGTTGATGTCTTTCACCCCAGTTTTCTTACTGGCGAAAATGATGACTCGCTTGAGCTGGTTGTTCTGAAACAGGTTGTTCAGGATTCTGAGTTTCTGGTTCTCATGACATACGTAGGCTGTTTGTTTGATTTTGTCGGCAGGTCGACTGACGGCAATCTTCACGATGGCCGGATTCTTGAGCAGCGTTTGAGCCAGTTGCTCTATCTTGTCGGGCATCGTGGCCGAATACATAATAGTCTGGCAGTTGGCAGGCAGCAGTTTGGCAATGGAAAGAATATCCTCGCTGAATCCCATGTCGAGCATGCGGTCGGCCTCGTCGAGCACGAAGAAACTCACCCTTGAGAGGTCCACGTTGCCCATGTTGATATGGCTGCGGAGTCGTCCAGGAGTGGCGATAATCATATCTGCGCCCATGCGCATGCTCTTATACTCCTGATCGTAGCGCGACCCGTCGTTTCCGCCGTAGACGGCTACACTGCCCACTTGCGGCGTATAATAGGAGAAGCCCTGCATGGCTTGGTCGATTTGCTGAGCCAATTCGCGTGTAGGACTCATGATGACGCAATTGATAGCATCGTGGGGAAACTCCACGAACGTTTCTTCGCCCTTGTCGTCTTCTTCATAATATCCGCCATCGTCGAGCATACTCAGGATGGGCAAGAGATAAGCTGCCGTCTTGCCGGTGCCCGTCTGTGCCACACCCAGTACGTCGTGGCGGTTCAATATTTCGGGAATGCACTTCTCCTGGATAGGCGTGCATGTGGTGAAATTCATCGCGTCGAGTGCATCAAGCACATTGTCGCTGAGGTCTAAATCGTAGAAATCCAATGTCTTATCAATAATCTTTAAAATGTAGTTACTATTAATTGGGAGCCTGTCTGTAGCAGAAGTAAGCCACAATGGCAAAGGTGATGTTGGGAATCCATGCAGCCAGCATCGGCGGCGTATTGGCGTTGATGGCGAAGGTGGCCGAAACCGTTTGCAGCATGATGTAGCCAAAGCTCAATGCCAAGCCTATTCCCAAGTAGAGTCCCATACCGCCTTTCCGTTTCCGAGATGACAACGACACACCGATGGTGGTCAGGATGAACGAGGCAAACGATGAAGCGATGCGCTTATGATATTCCACTTCGTATTGCACCACATTGCTCGAACCGCGGTCAATCTGCTTGCTGATATATTGTTTCAGCTGCGGCGTGGTAAACGTTTCCTGTTGTCCTTTCGAGAAAACCAGGTCGGCTGGCTCCATCATGATCATCGTGTCAACGCGCATTCCGCTGGTGATGTTCTCGCGAAGACCTTTCATCTCTCGGATGCGCCATTGAGTGGCTTTCCAGTGGTAGCGCGAATCGCTGATGGTGTCGTATTGAACCTCCTGCGCCGTCATGTGGCTCACCAGTTTCTTGTTCTCAAACTTGTAGAGGTTGAAGCCATAGCCGCGCTTCACGGTGTTGTCGTAATGCTGGATGGAAGCGATGACTCCCTTGCCCACTTGCAACTGCACATTCTCAGCCGATGTGTTCTTCTTCTTGTTCTTGTAGATCGTCTCGAAGTTCTGTTTCACCACGTTGCCTTTCGGAATGACGTAGCTTCCCAGATAGAACGTGAGCATAGAAATGAGTGCAGCCGATATCATGTAAGGGCGCATCAGTCGCTTGAAACTGATTCCGGCAGCCAGCATCGAGATGATTTCCGAATTGCTGGCCAGTTTCGTCGTGAAGAAAATCACGGCGATAAAGACAAACAGAGGACTGAAAAGATTGGCAAAATAGGGAATGAAGTTCAGGTAATAGTCTACGACAATAGCCCTCAGCGGAGCGTGGTATTGCGTGAACTTGGCCAGATTCTCGTTCACATCAAAGACGATGGAAATGGAGATAATCAAGGCGATGGCAAAGAAATAGGTGCCAATGAACTTGCGGATAATATACCAGTCTATGATTTTCAGATAGCGGAAGGGGTTCAGCTTCTTCATCCAAGCAAGATGCTTGCTCAGCCAGAGCCATGCAGCTATGAGCCAGCCAAAGTGGCGTTTCATCCAGCGCCCTGCTTTCAGCCATCTGCGGTGTTTCCTTATTTTCTTGTATTCCATTGATGGAGCATGTATTGTAGAATGGGAAAACGATTAAATTCTGCGGCCAAGGTCATCGATAATGGATGCTTTCCATCTCACGAAGTCGCCTCGCTCGATATGCATCCGGGCATCTCCTACCAAGCGGAGATAGAATGCCAGGTTGTGGATGCTGGCTATCTGCATGGCCAGAAGCTCCTGCGCCTTGAACAGGTGATGCAGGTAGGCCTTCGAGTGGAGTCGGTCGATGAAACAGCCTTCTGGGTCAATGGGCGAGAAATCATTCTCCCATTTCTTGTTTCTCATATTCATTGTACCCTGATAACTGAAGAGCATCGCGTTGCGACCATTGCGGGTAGGCATCACGCAGTCGAACATATCCACACCCCGTTCGATAGCTTCCAGAATGTTCTGTGGTGTGCCTACACCCATCAGGTAGCGTGGCTTGTCCTTGGGCAGAATGGCATTCACCACTTCAATCATGTCGTACATCACTTCGGTGGGTTCTCCCACGGCCAGTCCGCCAATAGCATTTCCGTCGGCACCCTTGTCGGCTATATACTTGGCAGCTTCGGTTCTGAGGTCTTTGAATGTGCATCCCTGAACAATGGGGAACAGCGATTGGCTGTAGCCATACAAGGGGCGGGTCTCGTTGACACGCTTGATGCAGCGGTCGAGCCAATTCTGCGTCAGTTCCAGACTGTGTTTAGCATAGAGCCAGTCGCTCTGTCCGGGAGGACATTCGTCGAAAGCCATCATGATATCGGCTCCGATGACGCGCTGGGTGTCTACCACATTCTCCGGTGTGAAGATGTGTTTCGAACCGTCGATATGCGAGCGAAACTCGCAGCCTTCCTCACTCAGCTTGCGGATTCCCGTGAGCGAGAATACCTGAAAACCTCCAGAGTCGGTCAGGATAGGGCGGTCCCAAGTGTTGAAGTGGTGCAGTCCGCCAGCTTTCCTAAGTGTTTCGAGCCCTGGTCTGAGATACAGATGATAGGTGTTGCCCAGAATGATTTGTGCATTTACCTGATTGCGGAGTTCATGGAAATGCACACCCTTCACGCTGCCCACCGTGCCTACAGGCATGAAGATGGGCGTCTGGATCTGTCCGTGGTCAGTGGTAATCAGTCCCGTGCGGGCATCACTGCGGGGGTCGTTATGTTGAATCTCGAATGTCATTGCTCGTTTGATTGGGGGAATCTTTCTTTTCGTCAATCTCAAATGTGATGGGGTTCTTCACGATTTCGTCGGTCAGGGCGAAGTCCCATACGTCTTGAATGTTTTCTACATAGTGGAACGAAACACCTTTCAGGTACATTTCCGGAATCTCCTCAATGTCTTTCTGGTTGTCGCTGCAAATCACGATGTCAGTAATTCCCGCACGTTTGGCGGCCAGAATCTTCTCTTTGATGCCACCCACGGGAAGAACCTTTCCGCGAAGCGTTATCTCGCCCGTCATAGCAGTGTTGATGCGCACCTTCCGCTGGGTGAGTGCCGATGCAATACTGGTGGCGATGGTGATACCAGCCGACGGACCATCCTTCGGGGTTGCCCCTTCGGGCACGTGGATATGGATGTTGTAGTTGTCGAAGATGCGATAGTCGATGTTGAGGAACTGCGCATGTGCCCTTACATATTCGAGTGCCAGCACGGCCGACTCCTTCATCACATCGCCCAAATTTCCCGTCAGGGTGAGTTTGGAACCCTTTCCCTTGCTCAGGCTCGTTTCGATGAACAGAATTTCGCCTCCTACACTTGTCCAGGCCAGTCCCGTTACTACGCCGGCATAGCCATTACCCTGATACAAGTCGCGATAGAAGGGTGGCTTGCCCAACAGACTCTTAATCTCGTCGGGTGTGATTTTCTCGTATGGAAGCACACCGTCTTTCGCCTTGGCGAATGCCAGTTTCCGGAGTGCCTTGCTGATTTGCTTTTCCAGTTGGCGCACACCGCTCTCCCGTGTATATTGTTCCACGATGGTTTCGATGGCAGCCTTGTTGAACTGAAGCTTCTTGTCGGTATTCATGCCCGTGTTTTCCTTTTCCTTCGGAATCAGGTGCCGCTTGGCTATCTCAATCTTTTCTTCCGTGATATAGCCGCTTACCTCAATGATTTCCATACGGTCGAGTAGGGGGCGGGGAATGGTGTTCAGGTCGTTGGCCGTGGCGATGAAGAGCACCTTCGAGAGGTCGTAGTCTACGTCGAGGTAGTTATCGTGGAAGGCTCCGTTCTGCTCTGGGTCGAGCACTTCAAGCAAAGCCGACGAGGGGTCACCGTTGATGGTGTGCTGGGTAACCTTATCTATTTCATCGAGGATGAACACGGGATTCGACGAACCAGCCTTCTGGATGGCCTTAATAATGCGTCCGGGCATAGCGCCTACATAGGTGCGACGATGTCCGCGAATCTCGCTTTCGTCGTGCATACCTCCCAGCGATATGCGCACGTATTTGCGCCGCATCGCTTCGGCAATACTCTTTCCGAGCGATGTCTTACCCACACCCGGAGGGCCATACAGGCAGATGATCGGCGACTTCAAGTTGCCACGCAAGCTCAGCACGGCCATGTGTTCAAGGATGCGCTCTTTCACTTTCTCCATGCCGTAGTGGTCTTTGTCGAGAATGCGCTTTGCCCTGCGAATGTTCAGGTCGTCTTTGGTGTACTCATTCCAGGGCAGATCCACCATCGTGCGCAGATATTGAATCTGTGTACTATAGTCGGGACTTTGCGGATTCAGCACATCCAGCTTTTCCATTTCCTTGTTGAAATACTCAGCGGTCTCCTTGCTCCACTTCTTCTTTTTGGCCTTTTCCTGCAGTTCCTTGCGCTCTGGCGAGCCTTCACCGTTGCCCAGTTCTTCCTTGATGTTTCGTATCTGCTGCTGCAAGAAGTATTCTCGTTGCTGCTCATCTAGGTCGTTTTTCGTCCGGATACGAATGTTCTGCTTCAGTTCCATGAGCTGCATTTCGCGGTTCATAGCCTTCAGAGCCAGGATCACACGTTCCTGCATAGAGTCTTCCTTGAGCATGTTGACCTTCTCGTCGACGGCAACAAACATCGTGGTACATACATAGTTCAGGAGTATCACGTTGGTGTTGATGTTCTGAATGGCAAACTGTGCCTCGTTGGGAATGTCCTCGTTCTCGAGGATATAGTTCATGGTGAGCTTGCGGAGGTCGTCGCAGGCAGTATTGAATACCGAGCTGTCGAGCGAATCAAACTGTTCGGGATGACTGTGAACCGTACCGGTAAGGAAGGGGGTATAGCCCGTCAGCTTGTCCAACTGGCATCGTCCCAGTCCCTGCACGATGGCAGTCATCTGGTTTTCTGGTCCAGGATGGTCTATCACGCGAACCAGTTTGGCAAAGACTCCCTCATGGTAGAGGTCTTCGCTCATAGGCATTTCCGTGTCAACGTTTTTCTGCGAGAAGATGGCAAAAATAGCGTTCGGATGCCCCTTGATGGCATTGATCATGTTCAAACTGGCGGCACGCCCCAGCAAGACGGGTGATACCACACCAGGGAACAACACCATGTTTCGTGTGGCAAGAATGGGAATGTTGCCGTCGATACCGGCATTCAACACCTGTGTGATGTCTCCGTCGTAGTCGGCTATCATTGAAAACTGACTATTATTCATGTCGTTAAACGTCTGCATATCTTTCTATATCGAGTAAATCGAGGTGCAAAGGTAATCATAAAAAACCAAAACTTACACCTATTTATATTTAATTATGAATTGTGAAATGCGAATTATGAAATATTTCATTACCTTTGCGCCCGAAATGGCTAATTCTTTTTTCCAGTTTAAGCAGTTCCGTGTGAGTCAGGACAGGTGTGCCATGAAGGTGGGAACCGATGGCACATTGCTGGGCGCATGGGCTCAGGGCGGGACTGACATCCTTGATATCGGTACCGGGACAGGACTCATTGCCTTGATGATGGCACAGCGCTTTCCCGAATCCACAATCAAGGCCATCGACATTGATGCTGAGGCGTGCAGCCAGGCTGCTGAGAATGTGGCCGCTTCACCCTTTGCTCAGCGCATGGTTGTTGTCCATGCTTCATTGCAGTCGTACACTTCCACCTGCGACTCCATCGTCTGCAATCCGCCTTTCTTTAGCGATTCTCTGCATTCGCCTGATAGTCAGCGTACTATGGCTCGCCATACTACGACGCTTTCCTACGCCGAACTGTTTCGTTCGGTGGCTGGATTGTTGAGCCAAAATGGGGTGTTTTCTGCTGTTATTCCTTTCGATTGTCGTCGAGCGTTCGACGATGAGGCCATCTTTGCAGGCTTGTTCCCCTCGCGAGTGTGTGCCGTCAGGACCACCTGGCGCAAACCTCCCCGTCGTTATTTGTTGGAATATCGCCGAAATCCCGTAGCTGTAGAGACTTCCGAATTGGTGATAGGCAGCGAGGAACACCAGCATCTGCTGCGCGACTTCCTGTTATAGATTGTTGAGCTTTCTGAGAAGCACTTTATTGATGGCTTGGATGTGGCGGCTTTGTTTCACCAAGTCGTCTCTAACAACGTTGATATCGTTGAAAAACTCACTGAAGGCCGACTGCACCATATTGGGTTGTCGCTTCGATTTGTCGGCATTGGGATTGACCACGATTTTAATGCCTCGATGAATCAGCTGGATATCCACCTCAGCGGAGGTCAGTAGCGGGTCGCCATCAAAGTGGATCCATCCCTCCTGCTTTCTCTTAATGTGGATGTGCTTTGTGCGGAACGTCTTGATTTTCTGGCTCTTATCGAGCGTTTTGTTCATCATTTCGATAGCCACCTGTGGAGCTTCCAGCACGTCGAAGGGTTCCATGATAATCACGTCGAGCAGACCATCGCTCATCGAGGCCTGCGGAGCAATGTAGGCATTGTTGCCATATTGAGAGGCATTGGCGCAGGAAATGAGAAATGCCTTATGGATGGTGGAGCCGTTATCATCTTCTATAATATAGGTCTCAGGCTTGTAGGTGAGCCCCTCTTTCAGCACATTCTCCACGTAGGTCGCTTTTCCACGTTTGCCGGCTTCGGCAAATTTCTGGCTGATAAAGGCGTCGAAACCCATTCCGCAAGTGCAGAAGAAGGGGTGTTCGTTGATGATTCCGTAGTCCAGATCGTGGATTTCGCAGAGGTTAATCACCTCGATGCTCTTCCTGATGTCCATCGGCAGCATCAGATGGCGGGCCAAACCATTCCCCGAACCGCAGGGAACGATGGCCATAGCTGTGGGCGTATTGATGAGCGAACGCCCCACTTCGTTGACTGTTCCATCACCGCCTACGGCCACTACCACATCGGTTCCCGATTCCGCTTCTTGCTGTGCGACGACCGATGCATGACCCGCATATTCAGTCCATGCCACCCGATAGCTGAATCGCTCTGGGTCGAGCGTCTCGGCAATGATTTCGGGTATCCCGGCTTTCTTCACCGTTCCCGATATCGGGTTCATGATGAATGTAATGTTCTTCTGATTGCTCATGGCGGTGCAAAATTACGCTTTTTTTTCAATATTTGATGCATCTTCGAAAGAATATTCATCGAAAAGATGATTTTTTTTGAAAAAAATGCTCAGATTGATTATTTTTTTGTATCTTTGCAGCCTGTAAAAAAATAAAGTAAACTGATACCTATATTATAATGGGACTTTTACAAGAAAGATTTAAGCAATATCGTGAACCTCAAAAGTTCATGGCAAAAGGTGTGTATCCATACTTCCGCGCTATCACAAGTAAGCAAGGAACGGAAGTCGAAATGGAGGGTCACCGGGTACTGATGTTCGGATCGAACGCCTACACAGGCCTGACAGGCGACCAGCGAATCATCGACAAGGCCAAGGAAGCACTCGACAAATACGGGTCGGGTTGCGCCGGAAGCCGGTTCCTGAATGGTACGCTCGACCTGCACGTCCAACTGGAGAAAGAAATTGCCGAGTATATACACAAGGACGACTGCCTGTGCTTCTCAACAGGATTCTCTGTCAATCAGGGTGTTCTCGCGCAAGTAGTAGGCAAGGGCGACTATATCATCTGCGACGATCGCGACCATGCCAGCATTGTGGATGGCCGACGTTTGTCGTTTGCGCGCCCCCTGCACTATAAACACAACGACATGGCCGATTTGGAGCGTGTGCTGCAGTCGCTGCCCGAAGAAGGGGTGAAGCTCATCGTCGTGGATGGTGTGTTCTCCATGGAGGGCGACTTGGCCGACCTGCCTACCATCGTCAGTCTGAAGCACAAATATGCCAATGTGGCCATCATGGTGGATGAAGCTCACGGCATCGGCGTGTTCGGCAATCAGGGTAGGGGCGTGTGCGACCACTTCGGCGTGACCGATGAAGTAGACCTTATCATGGGCACATTCTCCAAGAGTCTGGCCAGCATCGGCGGCTTCATTGCATCCGATTTCGACACCATCAATTGGCTCCGTCATTCCTGTCGTACTTACATCTTCAGCGCATCTAACACGCCCGCGGCCACAGCAGCCGCTATGGAGGCTCTCCACATCATCCAGCAGGAGCCCGAGCGAATTGAAAAGCTCTGGAAGGTCACCAACTATGCCCTGCGCCGTTTCCGCGAAGAGGGCTTCGAGATAGGTGAGACGGCCAGCCCCATCATCCCGCTTTACGTGCACGATGTAGAGAAAACGTTCACCGTCACCAAGCTGGCCTTCGATGCAGGCGTGTTCATCAACCCCGTCATTCCGCCAGCATGTGCCCCACAGGACACGCTGGTGCGCTTCGCTCTGATGGCAACACACACCGAAGAGCAGGTAGAAAGAGGTGTGCAGGCCCTGAAAAAGGTGTTCCGCGAACTCGAAATCATAAAATAATTGGTTAAAAACTTGCAGTTCTCGAAAAAAGTAAGTACCTTTGCACCCGCATTTCGGAAAAGTGCTTACCACAACGGGAAATGCAACGGGGTGTAGCGCAGCCCGGTAGCGCACCTGGTTTGGGACCAGGGTGTCGCAGGTTCGAATCCTGTCACCCCGACGCAGAGACGAAGATGACCGCAAGTGAAAGGCTTGATGGTCATCTTTTTTTGCATGCATCAACAATTTTCAATGTTCAATCTTTAATAATCAATAAAAGAAAATGGGTATCAGCAAGTGGATAGGAGGATTCCTCGGGTTTATGACGGGCGGACCATTGGGCGCGCTTTGGGGATTCGTGATGGGTTGGCTCTATGAAAAAGGTATGGAGCAGCGCAGTCTTGGTGGCGATTCATCCGATTCCGGCTACTATCAAGACTACCGAAGGCAGACGGAAAGTACCTACGAGCAGCAGTACGATTCGTCGGGCGTCAACATGGGCAACCGCAACAGCTTCCTGTTCAGCATCCTGGTACTGGCTTCCTACATCATCCGTGCCGATGGGAAGGTGATGCACAGCGAGATGGAACATGTCCGTGCATTCCTGCGCACCAACTTCGGCAATGATGCTCAGCAGCAAGGCGAGGAAATTCTGCGCCGACTGTTCGACCGTCAGAAGCAGATGGAAGCCCAGAGAACGGGCTCCTACGAGGATATCGTGATGCAGAGCTGCAGGCAGATAGCCTCCAATCTGGCCTACGAGCAGCGTCTGCAGCTGCTGGCTTTCATGGCAGGCATCGTCCGTGCCGACGGCGTGATTGACAGTCGTGAAGTGGAAGCGATGCGAAAAGTGGCAAGAGCCATGCGCCTGAACGACAAGGAAGTAGACTCAATGCTCAATCTGCACGATGCTTCCACCAGCTTAGAGGCTGCCTATAAGGTGTTGGAAATTGCCCCCACAGCTTCCGACGACGAGGTGAAGAAGGCTTATCGCCGCATGGCCCTGAAGCATCATCCCGACAAGGTGGCCGCTCTTGGCGAAGATGTCCGCAAGGCAGCCGAGAAGAAGTTCCAGGAAATCAATGCCGCCAAGGATCTTATCTACAAGTCGCGAGGCCTCTAAAAAAATAATATGGTGAGCAGGCCATCTTTCATTTCGTTTTATGGATTTTTTGTTTTGAACAGCCAAATTTTTTGAAGATGATGGAACAGTGTTGATGTATCATTTACCAATCGTACATGCGTCATGTACCATTCGTACATGCGTCATGTACCAATCGTACACAAGTCGTGTACGTGTTGAGTATAACATAAAACCAAGAAGAATCGAGGCCGTTTCCATACAGAAAACTTAGTGTATATAAACGAGTTCCAGTGTAGGTAACCTACACTGAATAAGCTATTGAGAATGAGCGGCTTACACGAATTAGTGTGGGTATGTATATGATGTAGCGATTTTTCGGGTCCTGCGTCAATTTAGACCCGTCTGTCCTTTCTGATATATTCAGCAAAGCCCCTGATTTCCCTGACCTGGTATTTCTCGGCCTGCTCCAGCCAGCCGTCCATCATCGGCGCGTCGTGCTCATTGTGGAGCATCTTGCGGAAGCCAATTATTTAGTTAAACTTTGTATTAATTTATTGCCACCTAAATTGACGCAGAATCAAAAATAATTGGTGAGCACCACTTCTGCAATTACAGGAGATGAGGAGTTCAAGAACGACTCAGAAAAGTTAATTACTGCAAACTATTTGTTGGTTTCATGAGAAATGATTACTTTTGCATGTCGAAAACAAATTGACGCAATCGGAGATAGGTATTTATTATTTTGTCATTTAAACTTTAAAGGATACGACAATGAGACTGATTATCGAACAAAATTACGAGAAAATGTCGCAATGGGCGGCAGAACATGTGATTGAGCGAATCAACGCATTCAACCCCACGGAAGAGAAACCCTTTGTACTGGGACTGCCCACAGGATCTTCGCCTGAGGGAATGTATGCCTGCTTGGTGAAGGCCAACAAGGAAGGGCGTGTATCGTTTAAGAACGTCATCACGTTTAATATGGACGAGTATGTGGGACTTGCAGAAGATCATCCCGAGAGCTATCACTCGTTTATGGCACGGAATCTGTTCGACCACATCGACATCAAGCGCGAGAATATACATATCCTGAACGGAAACGCCAAGGATCTTGATGCCGAGTGTGCACATTACGAGGAGATGATCTGTGAGGCAGGAGGTATCGACCTCTTCATCGGAGGCATCGGCCCCGACGGACACATTGCCTTCAACGAGCCGTATTCGAGCCTTACTTCGCGTACGCGCCAGAAGACGCTGACCACAGATACCATCATTGCCAACTCACGCTTCTTCGACAACGACGTGAACAAGGTGCCCAAGTTGGCGCTGACCGTAGGAGTGGGTACCGTGATGGATGCTCGCGAAGTGATGATTCTGGTGAACGGTCATCATAAGGCTCGTGCCTTGAAAGCCGCCGTAGAAGGAGCTGTGTCGCACGAATGGACCATCAGCGCCCTGCAGATGCACCGGCACGGTATCATCGTCTGCGATGAGGCAGCCACCGACGAGCTGAAAGTGGGCACTTATAAGTATTTCAAGGACATCGAAAAAAACAATTTATAATTCCAGAACACAAAGACACAAAGACGCAGAGAGACTAAGCTCTGCGTCTCTGCGTTTTATTATCAATAAGCATATGAATCTGAATCTAAGTAGTGAGATTGTATTAAACAAAGTATCGGCCCATTTCTATGCGCCGAAAACGGAAGTGGAACGTTCGCAGGTGACTCGTTGCGAGAAAATTCCTACCGACATCTATCCCAGCATCGACGAGGCTGCGAGGAAGATTGCCGACCAGATAGAACAGGAAATCAGGCGCAAAGATGCCAATAACCAGATGTGCGTGCTCGGTCTGGGTACAGGAACATCGCTCACCCCGGTATATCATGAGTTGGCACGCCGCCATCAGGAAGAGGGGTTGAGCTTCCGAAACGTCATCGTCTTTAATGTGTATGAGTATTTTCCGCTGAAGGCGAATGCGCAGAACTGCTGTATCGAACAGCTCCGCCAACGTTTCCTGAACCATGTGGACATCAAGGAAACCAATATCCACACGTTTGATTTCAGTATCAGCCAAGAGAAGGTTCATGACCATTGCCGCCAATACGAGCAGCTCATTGCTGAGGCTGGTGGCATCGACGCGATGATGCTCGGACTGGGCCGACTGGGTAATATCGGTACGAATGTGCCGGGCTCGTCGATGAACTCTGGTCCCCGACTCATCCTGCTCGACCCCGTGATCAGGGAAGAACTGTCGATGAGTTTCGGCAACAACGAGCAGATTCCTGCTACGGCGATGACGATGGGTGTGGGAACGATACTCTCTGCCCGCAAGATTTTCCTGACCGCCTGGGGCGATGAGAAGGCCAGTATCATCCAGAAGACGGTGGAAGGACGGGTAACCGACAACTTGCCCGCCTCGTTCTTGCAGACGCACAAGGATGCCCATGTGGTGATCGACCTCTCGGCCGCCTCACGCCTGACGCGCATTGTACATCCCTGGCTCGTGGCTTCGTGCGAGTGGACCGACAAGCTGGTGCGCTCTGCGCTGGTCTGGCTCTGCCAGGAAACGGGAAAACCCATCCTGAAGCTCACCAACAAGGACTACAATGAGAATGGACTCTCGGAACTGCTTGCGCTGTATGGATCGGCATACCATGCTAACATCAAGATATTCAACGACTTGCAGCATACCATTACCGGATGGCCAGGCGGCAAGCCTAACGCCGATGACACCTATCGCCCGGAGCGTGCCAAGCCCTATCCCAAGCGCGTCATCATCTTCTCGCCCCATCCTGACGATGATGTTATCTCGATGGGCGGAACGCTCAGAAGATTGGTGGAGCAAGGCCACGACGTGCATGTGGCCTACGAGACAAGCGGCAACATTGCCGTAGGCGATGAGGAGGTAACCCGTTTCATGCACTTCATCAACGGTTTCAACCAGTTGTTTGCCGATGAGAAAGACACCGTCATCAAAGACAAGTATCAGGAAATCAAACAGTTCTTGTCGCAGAAGAACGACGGGGATATCGATACGCCCGACGTGCGCACCATCAAAGGACTCATCCGAAGAGGTGAGGCGCGTACGGCCAGCACCTACAACCATATTCCGCTCGATCATGTCCACTTCCTCGACCTGCCTTTCTATGAGAGTGGCAAGATAGAGAAACTGCCAATGGGCGAGGCCGATGTGGAAATCGTGAAGCAACTGTTAGAGGAAGTGAAGCCACACCAGATCTATGTGGCTGGCGACCTGGCCGATCCTCATGGTACGCACAAGAAATGTACCGACGCTGTGCTGGCAGCACTCGACATTATGCAGCACGAACCCACGAAAGAAAACTCCTGGATCAAGGACTGCCGCGTATGGATGTATCGAGGAGCCTGGGCAGAGTGGGAAATCGAGAACATAGAGATGTGTGTACCCATGAGTCCCGAAGAACTTCGGGCCAAGCGTAACGCCATCCTGAAGCATCAGAGCCAAATGGAGAGTGCCCCCTTCTTAGGCAACGACGAACGACTGTTCTGGCAGCGCGCAGAAGATCGAAATCGAGCCACAGCGAAGCTCTACGACGACTTAGGACTGGCTTGCTATGAGGCAATGGAAGCCTTCGTAGAATATAAGTTGAAGTAGAAAAAGAAGAAAATCAGAAAAAATGCAGCCCGAAAAGATAAAAATATCTAAAATATTTTGGCGGGTTGCATTTTTTTGCGTATCTTTGCACAAACTATATATAGCTATATGAACAGAAGTGTATTAAAAATAACATTGGCTTTTGCATTGACCGCCGGATTGCCTGTGGTTTCGATGGGCGTTCCCGCCGTGGAAATCATCGACCAGGAGATACAGGCCATCACTGTTGTGCTTGAGGAAGATGGTACGATTCACGTCACCGGGGGCAACGGACAGACACTTCAGGTGTACAATGTGGCCGGTGTCTTGGTGAAGAGCGTCAAAATCGATACCGCCGACAAACGCTTGGAACTGAACCTTCCCAAGGGATGCTACATCGTTAAGGTGGGCAAGACCGTCAGAAAGATATCCGTGAAATAGTCTGTGTGAAGCCTTGTTGAAAAAAGTCTTATGTGTATTCTTCTTGGCAAGCATCTTGATGGCTTGTCAAGAGGAAAAGATGAACCCAAACAGAAACTTGACAATGGACGTGTTTTTGAAACTGAAAACACAAGCCTTTGCCATCAATCATACGCATGTAATAGAATTATTGGATGACCTGGTCAGAGCCGATCAGGGGAGTCTGGCTGTTGACCGCTATGTGAAGTCATACTACGGCAACCACCATCCATTGCTGTGGGTAGACTATTTCGGAACAGACCAGCGCGTGGATTCGCTGATGCTTTGGTTGGAAACGGTGGAGCGCTCCGGCCTTTCGCAGAAGATGTTTCGCCGGAGTCAGTTGCAGAGCGATATAGAACGGCTGCGCTCTCTGGACGTAGGAGAGGATCAAGAAGACATAGACCATCTGGTGGCCCGACTGGAATACAATCTAACCCGCGCATTTGCCCGCTATTGCTTTGTTCAGCAGTTCGGATTCGTGAATCCTTCGGCTGTGCTCAACCGGCTGTGTGTCAAGGACTCCGATTCGCTTCATGTCACCTATCACAGAGTTTATGATGTGGCGGTCAGCCATTTCGATGCCACCTTCTTCGACAAAACGCTCGATAAGGTTCGCCACGACAGTGTGGCTCATTTCTTACAGGAAGTGCAGCCTACGAGTAAGCTGTATGAAATGCTATGCAACCGACTCTCCGACGACCAGCTGACGAAAGAGCAGCGACTGCTCACCCTGTGTAATATTGAGCGCTGCAGATGGCGACAGAAGGAAGTGCCAGAGCAGTATAAGAAGCATGTGGTGGTGAACATCCCCGCCTTCAAGCTCTATGCTGTTGACGGCGACAGCACGTTGGAAATGCGCGTGGGATGTGGAACAGCCAAGACCAAGACGCCGCTGCTCACCAGTAAGATTATGCGGATGGACGTGAACCCACAGTGGATTGTTCCCAAGAGTATTGCCAAAGGCATCGTCTACAGTACGGGCTACCTCCATCGCAACAACATGTTCATCTCCGACAGGAAGCGAGGAAAGCTCGACGCCTCGCAGGCTAATTATGCCAAGATTATGAGCGGAGAGCAGCATATCGTCCAGGAAGGTGGCCCCGCCAATTCGTTGGGCAGAATCATCTTCCGATTTGAAAACAACTTCTCCGTGTTCCTGCACGACACCAATTCGCCCGGTTTCTTCGTTCGCGACAGTCGTGCCGTCAGTCATGGGTGCGTCAGAATACAAAAGCCTTTCGACTTTGCCGTGTTCTTGTTGGCAGACAAAGATCAGGACCTGATAGACCGTATCCACTATTCGATGACGGCGAACATCAACGGTCGCGGTACGGATGAAGAAGGAAGGAGGGAGAAGATAGATAGAGACAAGCTGGTGAGGCAAGTGAAGGTGGAACCCGTAGTGCCACTCTTCATCACGTATTACACGCTTTATCCAGATGAGAACGGCCAGCTCCAGGAATATCCCGATGTATATGGCTACGATAAAGCCATCATCAAGAGTCTTACACCTTATATATAATACGCGCACGCATGAGCAAGAACGTTGACGAATCAGAATTGATGACCCAACTGGCCGATCCCACGAAGTCGAGAAAAGCCTTTGAGCATGTGGTCAGGCAGTATAGCGAACCGCTCTACTGGAAGATTCGCCGTATCGTTGTTGATCACGACGATGCCAGCGATGTGCTGCAAAATACCTTTCTGAAAGCGTGGAAAAGCCTGGGTGACTTCCGGCAGGAGTCGAAGCTTTCTACATGGCTTTATCGGATAGCCATCAACGAGTCGCTCGACTTCGTGCGTCGTGAGAGCAAGACGAAATCGATGGATGGGAACATCGCGCTGGCCTCCCGGCTGATGGCCGATCAATATTTCGACGGCGACCAGACGCAGGCGCTCCTGCAAGAAGCCGTTGTCACCTTGCCGGATGTGCAGCGAACGGTGTTCAACCTGAAGTATTTCGATGAGATGAAATATAGCGAGATGAGCAAGATAATGGGCGTTACAGAAGGCGCGCTGAAGGCTTCTTACCACATTGCGGTGAAGAAAATTACGGCTTACGTCCAAAAACATGAATAAAAAATTAATTTTTGTTTAAACCATTTCATGCCTATAACGTCATTAATATATAAAGAGCAAGAGATATGACAGAAGAACAACAAATCATTGAGCGATTCGGAAAGCAAAACCCTTTTACGGTGCCCGACGGATACTTTGAGGAGATATCCTCGAAGATTATCAGTGAATTGCCTGCCCGGCAAGAGCCCGCTCAGGTTCGCAGTATGGTGTTCAGACGCTATGCTGTGGCTGCCAGTATCGCTGCTGTCATCATCGGAGGAGCCGCCTGGTTTGTGCAACCCCGACAGAACGTGGCTGTTCGGCACGCAGCTCAGACGGCTGTGGCTGCTAACAACAGCACTTCTAATGAGGTGTTCATCGATCAGATGGCCGACTACGCCTTGCTCGACAATCAAGACATCTACTCATACTTAGCCGACTATTGATATTACTGCACACTCAAACAAGATATCCTGCTATGCGAAAATTATTATTCATCATACTCATCACCATCAGCACGCTCGCTATGGCTCAGCAAAATGGTGAACAGAAGAGGTTCGACCCAGAGCGCTATCAAGCCGAACTGGAGCAATTCATCACCAGTGAGGCGTGCCTGACGCCGCAGGAGGCATCTAAGTTCTTCCCTGTATATAGAGAGATGATGAAGAAACAGCATAGCCTGTTCATGGATTTGCGAAAGTATCGTCATTTCAAGCCGGCCGATGAGAATGGATGCAAGGAGGCCATCTTACTGAAAGACCAAATCGACATTCAGTCGAAAGAACTGCAGCAGCAGTATCATCAGAAGTTCCTGCGCATCATTCCTGCTTCCAAGCTCTTCGATATTATCAAGGCAGAAGACGAGTTCCATCGCCAGTCGTTCAAGAAAATGGCTGACAACAAGTAACCTACTGCTCACAGGAAATGATGAACATACGCCCCGTAGCCATCTTTCATTCCCCTTTTCTTACGAAATTCGGCATTCCTCGACAGAGTGGTGTCGTAGAAGAACTCGAAGGACAGATTGTCTTTGAGACAGACTATCGCGATAAGATAGCGTTGAGGGGTATTGATGAGTTCGACTACCTGTGGCTCATTTGGGGCTTTTCAGCCAATTCTCATGATTGCGAGAAGCTTACCGTCAGACCGCCCCGCTTGGGAGGGAATACTCGTATCGGTGTGTTTGCCACCCGGTCGCCATTTCGCCCCAATCGCTTAGGCCTCTCATCCGTCAGATTGAAGAAGGTGGAATGGGACACCCCAGAAGGCCCCGTACTGCATGTGCTGGGTGGCGATTTGATGGATGGAACGCCCATCTATGACGTGAAACCCTATATTGCTTACACCGATAGTCATGAACATGCACGTGGTGGATTTGTCGATCAGCATTCGTGGAAAAAGCTTCGCGTGGAAATGGATCCGCAAGTGGAGCGTCTTTTCTCATCCGAAGTACTGACCTCACTCATCCATACGCTCGAACAAGACCCGCGCCCCCAATATCACGACAATCCTGAAAAGGTCTACGGGATGAACTTTGCCGGACGCGACATTCATTTCCGCGTAGTAGGCGATACCCTCTACGTGATTTCATCCTAATCTTTCATCCTTCATCCCTCATCCCTCATCCCTCATCCCTCATCCTTCATCCTTCATCCCTCATCCCATGCTTTACATCTCACTTCCTGAAGAAAAAAATCGCAGATTAAGCTTCTATCTTGCTATGGAGGAGTACGTGGCCCGCGAGAAGTCGTGGCCCGATGCCTTTTTCATGTGGCAAGTAGAGCCCAGCGTGATATTCGGTCGCAACCAAGTAGTCGAGGCCGAAGTGAATATTGACTATTGCCGAACTCATCATATTCAGATGTATCGCCGGAAGAGTGGGGGAGGATGCGTTTATGCTGACATGAGCAACATCATGTTCTCCTATATCACCAGCGAAGACAACGTCAACTTCACCTACAATCGATATATCAATATGGTGGTGGCTGTGTTGAGAAAACTCGGTGTCAAGGCAAGCGGCTCAGGCCGGAATGACATTCTGATAGAAGATACATCGGACGAAAGCATGCATGCAGAGACCACATCCACACGGTTTCGTAAGGTCAGCGGCAATGCCTTTTATCATTTACCGGGTAGAAGTATCGTTCACGGCACCATGCTCTACGATACCAACATGCAGAATATGGTGGCAAGCATTACGCCAAGCAACGATAAGTTAGTGAGCAAAGGTATTCATAGCGTGCGTCAACGCATTGCTCTATTGAAAGACTATATCGATTTGGATATCAATGCGTTCAAGAGTTTCGTGAGAGCAAACCTTTGTACGGACGAAGTAGTGTTGACACCCGCAGAAGTTGCCGCTATTGAAAGTATCGAGAAAGAATATCTCAACCCACAGTTTATCTTTGGAAGCAATCCTCAATATACCGTTATCAGAAAGAAAAGAATGGAGGGCGTGGGGAACTTGGAACTGCGCTTGGAGGTGAAAAACAATGTGATTCGCGATGCCAATCTGCTGGGCGATTTCTTCCTGGTTGGCGATCTGAATCTGCTGCTTGAACGCCTCAAGGGCGCTGAACTCACACCAGAATCCATTACGAAAGCTGTTCCTGATGATGTAGAACAAATCATCCGCCATTTGAGCAAACAACAGTTCGTTGGTTTCGTTTGCCCAAGCCCTGAGGCTGCAAAGTAGTTAATAATGAATAAAAAGATTAGAGAAAGTTGGGCGTTTTCAGAAAATATGGTTACTTTTGCAGCAAATAATCTAATTTGTAATCAATAATAACATAAGAATGGAAAACAAAAGAACTTGTCTCTATGACAAACATGTGGCTCTGGGAGCCCTCATTTCCCCGTTTGCAGGCTTCGATATGCCTATCCAGTACAGCGACATCAAGGAAGAGCACAATGCCGTGCGCCAGCACTGCGGTGTGTTCGACGTCTCACACATGGGTGAAGTGACCGTCAAGGGTAAGGATGCTGAGCGCTACGTGCAGCATATCTTCACCAACGACGTTGCTGGGGCACCCGACGGACAGGTGTTCTATGGCATGATGTGCTACGAGAACGGTGGCACCGTCGACGACCTGCTGGTCTACAAGATGGGCGAGAACGACTTCTTCCTCGTCATCAATGCTGCCAACATCGACAAAGACTGGGCTTGGATGCAGAAGAATGCTGAGGGCTTCGACATCGACCTGAAGAACGAATCGGGCTACTATGCACAGCTCGCTGTGCAGGGACCGGAGGCTGAGGCTGTCGTGGCCGAGGTGCTCGGACTGGAAATGTGCAAGGACATCGCATTTTACAACGCTCGCCGCGTGGAAGTCGATGGCGAGACCATCGTGCTGAGCCGCACAGGTTACACCGGTGAGGACGGTTTCGAAATCTATGGTTCGGCCGACTATATCATCCGCTCTTGGGATAAACTCATGGAGAGCAAGCGCTGTCTGCCTTGCGGACTGGGTTGCCGCGACACCCTGCGCTTCGAGGTGGGACTGCCCCTCTACGGCGACGAGCTGAGCGACGACATCACACCCGTGATGGCTGGCCTGTCTATGTTCTGCAAGTTCGACAAGGAAGAGTTCAACGGCAAGGAAGCCCTGAAGCAGCAGAAGGCCGACGGTCCGAAGCAGCGTGTCGTGGGTATCGAACTGGCCGACAAGGCTATTCCCCGTCACGGCTACAAGGTGCTCTTCGAGGGTCAGGAAATTGGTGAAGTGACCACTGGCTACAACTCTATCTCTACGGGCAAGAGCGTCTGCATGGCACTCGTCGATGCAGCTCATGGCAAGCTCGGCACCGAGGTAGAAGTGCAGATACGCAAAAAGACCTTCAAGGGCGTAGTCGTCAAGAAGCGCTTCTACGACAAGCACTATAAGAAGTAAGTTACATACAAAGCAAATATATCGAATAATAAAAGTTTAAAATTCTAACAAATAAAAAATTATGGCAAAAGTTATTGAAGGACTCTATTACAGCGAGAGTCATGAGTTTGTGAAAGTGGAAGGTGACTTCGGTTACATTGGTATCACCGATTATGCACAGAACGCACTGGGCAACGTCGTCTATGTTGACATGCCCGAGGTCGACGACGAAGTGACTGCAGAGGAAGACTTCGGCGCCGTGGAGAGCGTGAAGGCCGCCAGCGACCTCATCTCGCCCGTCAGCGGAACAGTGGTTGAAATCAACGAGGCCCTTGAGGACGAGCCAGAGCTCATCAACAAGGACGCTTTCGAGAACTGGATCATCAAGGTGCAGCTCTCTGACAAGAGCGAGCTCGACAACCTGATGGACGCTAAGGCTTACGAGGAATTCTGCAATAAATAACTCCTAACTCGCAACTCATAACTCAAAATGAGCAATTTCAAGTTTTTCCCTCATACCGAGGAGGAAATCCAGCAGATGCTGGGGGCTTGCGGGCTCAAAAAACTCGAAGACCTCTATGCTGAGATTCCTGAGAGCATCCGCTTCAAGGGCGAATACGAACTGCCCAAGCAGATGAGCGAACTGGAACTGCGCCAGCTGATGGAATGTCTGGGACAGCTCAACGACGAACTCGTCGTCTTTGCCGGTGCCGGTTCTTACGATCACTATACGCCGTCGGTGGTGCCCAACATCATCGAACGCTCCGAGTTCCTCACCAGTTATACGCCGTACCAGGCTGAAATCTCGCAGGGTACGCTCCACTACATCTTCGAATATCAGTCCATGATGGCTGAGATGACCGGTATGGACATCTCCAACGCCTCGATGTACGACGGTGCCACCGCTACGGCAGAGGCCGTCATGATGGCCTATCACGCAGGCAAGAAGGTGACGAAGGTGCTTGTGTCGAAGACCGTCGACCCCAAGGTGCTCCGCGTCGTAGAAACCTACGCCAAGTTCCAGGGCATCCAGATTGAGATGATCGAGGAGAAGGACGGCGTCACCGACCGCGAAGATATGCAGCGCCGTCTGGACGAAGGTGGTGTGGCTGGCGTTCTCGTACAGATGCCTAACTATCACGGAATCGTGGAAGACTACAGCGGTTTTGCCGATGCCATTCACGACAAGAAGGCACTGATGATCATGAACAGCGTAGCTGCCGACCTGGCTGTGCTGAAGACACCTGCCGAATGGGGTGCTGACATCGCTGTGGGCGACGGTCAGAGTCTGGGTATCCCGATGACCTTCGGAGGTCCGGGCGTGGGCTATATGTGCTGTAAGGAGAAACTCGTTCGCAAGATGCCTGGCCGCATCGTAGGCCTGACCCAGGACAACCGCGGTCAGCGCGCCTTCGTGCTCACCCTTCAGGCTCGCGAACAGCATATCCGCCGCCAGAAGGCTACCTCAAATATCTGCTCCAACCAGAGTCTGATGGCCCTCTTCGTCACCATCTACATGTCGCTCATGGGCAAGGAGGGACTCAAGGAGGCCGCTCAGCTCTCGTATGCTGGTGCTCACTATCTCTGCGACGAACTGCTCAAGACGGGTAAGTTCACGCTGGCTTACGACAAGCCCTTCCTGAATGAATTCTGCGTGAAGTACAACGGCAACGTTGACGAGCTGCAGGAGCGTTTCCTCGCTGAGGGATTCCTCGGTGGCGTGAAGGTGGCCGACGACACCATCATGTTCGCTGTCACTGAGAAGCGCACGAAAGAAGAAATCGACGAACTGGTAGAAATAGTAAAGGAGGCATAAGGTATGAACAACAAATTATATGGAAATTTGATTTTCGAGCTCTCGCGTCAGGGACGCAGAGGCTATTCGCTTCCAGAGAACCGATTCGGCGACTACAAGCTTGCCGATATGCCCGCCGTGCTCAAGCGCGAAAACGAGGCTCAGCTGCCAGAATGCGACGAGATGACCGTCGTTCGTCACTACACCAACCATAGCGCCAACAACTTTGGCGTGAACAACGGATTCTATCCGCTCGGCAGCTGCACCATGAAGTACAATCCCGTCATCAACGAGGAGATCGCTGCCATGAAGGAGTTCGCAGGCTTGCATCCCATGCAGCCCGCCGACACCTGCCAGGGAGCACTCGAGGTCTACTACAACCTCCAGCAGATGCTCGCTGCCCTTACGGGTCTGAAGGAGTTCACGCTGAATCCTTGCGCCGGTGCTCACGGTGAACTCACGGGCCTCATGGTCATCCGCTCTTACCACATGAGCCGCGGCGACGAGAAGCGCACCAAGGTGCTCATTCCCGACTCAGCCCACGGAACCAACCCCGCTTCGGCCGCTGTCTGCGGACTCGATGTGGTGGAGGTGAAGTCGCTCAGCGATGGCACCGTCGACGTGGAAGACCTCAAGACGAAACTCAACGACGAGGTGGCTGGCATGATGATGACCAACCCCAACACGCTCGGCCTCTTCGAGAAGCAGATTCCCGAAATTCAGAAGCTCGTGCATGAGTGCGGCGGTCTGATGTATTACGATGGAGCCAACCTCAACCCGATGCTTGGCGTATGCCGGCCGGGCGACATGGGCTTCGACGTGATGCACATCAACCTACACAAGACATTCTCCACTCCTCACGGTGGTGGTGGTCCTGGCAGCGGCCCTGTAGGCGTTCGCGAAGGGCTGGAGCAGTTCTTGCCCACACCGCGCGTGGTGCTCGACGGCGAGGATGCGCTGCGCGTGGAATGTGGCGACTACGAGAAGTCGCTGGGTTCGGTAGGTTCCTTCTTCGGCAACTTCGGCGTCATGCTACGTGCCTATAGCTATATCCTCTCGCTCGGTGCAGAGAACATCAAGATGGTTGGCCCGCTTGCAACGCTCAACGCCAACTACATCAAGGAGCAGCTCAAGGATGTATACGAACTTCCCATCGACGGCCTCTGCAAGCACGAGTTTGTGTTCGACGGCCTGAAGGACAAGTCTACGGGAGTCACCACGATGGACGTGGCCAAGCGTCTGCTCGACTATGGCTATCATGCTCCCACCATCTACTTCCCGCTGCTCTTCCACGAGAGTCTCATGATTGAGCCGACCGAGAACGAATCAAAGGAGACCATCGACGGCTTCATCGCCGTGATGCGCAAGATTGCAGAAGAGGCCAAGACCAATCCCGAAGAGGTGAAGTCGGCACCGCACAACACGCCCATCGGACGTGTCGACGATGTGCTTGCCGCCAAGAATCCTGTGCTCACTTGGAAGCAGATGAATGCTTAATAGATGTGTATTGAATCAAGACAAAAACCATGCCTTCTGGCCGGAATTCCAGCCAGAAGGTTTTTTAAAGAATCAACAATACCTATGACAACAACAGATTTGATCATTATAGGAGCCGGTCCTGGTGGGTATCGCTCAGCAGAGCATGCGGCTCAGCATGGATTAACCGTAACGGTGTTCGAGGATAAGTTCGCAGGGGGTACTTGTCTCAACTGCGGATGTATTCCCACCAAAGCCTTCTGCCGCAATGCTGAGATCATCGACAGCCTTCGCGAGGGCGAGGAGTATGGCTTGAACAATTTGGCTTATCAAATTGATTTCCAAAAGATTGCAGAGCGTAAGCAAAAGGTTGTGGAAGCTCTCCGAAGCGGTGTGGAAACACTGATGAAGATGCCTGGCATTACTTATGTTCAGGGACATGCAGAGTTCAAGGATGCCAAGACCGTAGTATGCAACGGTGAAGAATACTCAGCTAAAAGCATCATCATTGCTACAGGATCAAGTGCTAAGATGATTCCTATTCCCGGCATCGATCAAGACAATGTGGTTACTTCTACGGAACTGCTCGATGTCAAGCAGGTTCCTGAGCGTTTGTGCATTGTGGGTGCAGGAGTTATCGGCATGGAGTTCGCTTCAGCTTTCAGCAGCTTCGGTTCGCAAGTCACGGTCGTAGAGTTCCTGAAGGAGTGTCTTCCTACACTCGATAGCGATATCGCCAAGCGTCTGCGCCAGCAGATTAGCAAGCGCGGTGTAGAGTTCTTCATGCAGGCAGGTGTGAAAGCCATCAGCGGCAACACGGTAACTTTTGAGCGTAAGGGTAAAGAGCAGACCGTGGAAGCCGATTTGATACTCATCGCTACTGGCCGCCAGCCTAATGTGGAAGGCATCGGATTGGAGCAAGCTGGCATCGACTTCTCTAAACGTGGTATCAACGTTGATGAGAACTTCATGACCAATGTTGAAGGTGTCTATGCCATCGGCGACGTCAATGCGAAGTGTATGCTGGCTCACGCAGCTGAATTCCAAGGCTTCCACGTCGTGAATCATATGCTTGGACATGAGAGCCACATCCGTCATGATGTGATGCCTTCTGCTATCTTCACGCATCCTGAGGCTGCCAGCGTTGGAATGACTGAGGAACAGTGCAAGGAGCAGGGCATAGCTGCTATCTGCAAGAAAGCCTATTTCCGAGCCAATGGTAAAGCGTTGGCGATGAACGAGACAGAAGGAATGCTCAAACTCATTGCACGCGAGGATGATGGACGCATCTTGGGGTGTCATGTCTATGGTGCTCATGCTGCCGATCTGGCACAGGAGGTGAGTTCCCTGATCTGTCGCGATACAACGGTGCAGCAGTTGAAGGATATGGTGCATATTCATCCCACACTTTCAGAAATCGTTCACGATGCAGCTATGCAGTTTTGAAAAGTTAAAAACTTTGAAACTCATTTAATATTGCAGCCTGTTTGCACGGAGATTCTGACTTAATTGTTATCTTTGTGCTATGATTATTATTGTAGCCATACTCGTCATAGGCTATCTGCTCATAGCCACGAGTAGTCTTACGAAAGTGAACAAGGCGGCTATCGCCGTTTTCACTGGTACGGTGGGGTGGGTGCTCTACATCTGTTATGGCACCAGTTTTGTCATGAGTCAGCACCCCCTGGAGTATTTTGACTTTCTTCAGGGGGCGGTTCCTACCAGTGTGGCTACCAAACTCTATGTCGCCGAGAACATATTCATTAAGTATGTGGGGCGCGGTGCTGAAATCGTGCTCTTCCTCTTGGCAACAATGACTATTGTCGAAGTGCTCGACAACAACGGGTGCTTCGACTTTTTCAAACAACTCATGAAGACACGCCGAAGCCGTAAGCTGCTTTGGATGTTGTCTATCCTGACCTTCCTCGTGTCTGCCAACCTCGACAACCTGACGGTGACCACCATGATGCTTGTGGTGATGCATGAGATTGTGCCCAGCCGACGCTTACGTATGCTCTACGGAGCGGCCATCGTTATTGCTGCCAACTGTGGAGGAGCGCTGACAGTCATCGGCGATACCACCGGACTGCTGCTATGGAATCAAGGTGCTGTCACCGCAACCAGTTTCTCCTTGTCGATGGCGTTGCCATGTATCGTCACGTGGCTTCTACCCACTTGGTGGATTTCCCGCATGCTGCCCGAACGTGTCGATAGCCAATGGAGCTCGATGCCCTATCGAGGCGACGACACCAACCTGAAAGTGTGGCAACGACTGCTCATGCTCCTCGTGGGGATTGGCGGTTTGTGGTTCATTCCTTCCTTCCATGCTATTACCAAACTCAGTCCTTTCCTCGGTGCGTTGTGTGTCTTGGCTGTGTTGTGGATTGTCAACGAACTGATGAACCGCAAGCTGATGCAAGCCGATACGATGATTCAGCGTCGCACGCCCCGTGTCCTCCAGCACGGTGTTATCCAGCTGATGCTCTTCGTGATGGGAATGGTGTTGGCCGTTGGCGTAGTTCGCGAATCGGGTATCATCCCCTGGTTGGCTCATCAGTGTGCATTCTATCTGCAGAACGTTTGGATATTAGGAGCATTGACAGCTGCCATCAGTAGCGTCCTCGACTCGTTCGCCACCTCCATCACCCTGATAGCCTTACACGAAGGAGCTCCCGAAAATAGTCTCTACTGGCGCGTTATCGCTTATAGTGTGATGGTGGGAGGCAATATTCTCATGCTCGGTTCCATGAGCGGGTTAGCGCTGATGAAGATGGAGCGTGTTCATCTCGGATGGTACTTCCGCCATGTTGGTTGGATGGTGATTCTCTCCTGGTTCATCGGTATGGTGCTGATGGTTCTCTGACTTGTGTCAAACAATACTCTTCACGTATTCAAAGGATACTCATTCTATCATTCGCAAATTCGGGATAAGAAAGAAACTCGTCATATATAAATATAGTAATTATGGGAAAGATAAAAACAATAGGCGTAATGACCTCGGGCGGTGACGCTCCAGGCATGAATGCGGCCATTCGAGCCGTGACGCGTGCTGGTATTTACAACAGTTTCAAAATTAAAGGTATCTATCGTGGATGGGAAGGACTCATCAACAACGAGATTGAGGATTTCACCACAGAGAGCGTCAGCGGTATCATCACGATGGGCGGAACCATCTTGAAAACTGCCCGCTCCAAGGAGTTCATGACTCCGGAAGGCCGGAAGAAAGCCTACGACAACATGGTGGCGGCTGGCATTGATGCCCTCATCATCATCGGTGGTAATGGATCGCTCACGGGAGCTCGCATCTTTGCCGACGAATATGATGTGTGCTGCATCGGACTCCCCGGCACCATCGACAACGACCTCTACGGAACCGATTCCACGATAGGTTACGACACCACCACCAATACCATCATGGAGTGTGTAGACCGCATCCGTGATACGGCACAAAGCCACGAGCGCATCTTCTTTGTAGAAGTAATGGGGCGCGACGCAGGGTTCCTCGCTCAGAGTGCCGCTATAGCAACAGGCGCCGAAGCTGCCATCATCCCTGAGGATTCAACCAACGTCGACCAGTTGGCTCAGTTCATGGAACGAGGCATCCGCAAGTCTAAGAAGTCGTGCATCGTCATCGTATCTGAAAGTCCCAAGTGCGGAGCGCTCTATTATGCAGAGCGCGTCAAGAAGGAGTTCCCGCAGTTTGATGTACGAGTTTCCATCCTCGGTCATCTCCAGCGAGGCGGTACACCCACAGCCCACGACCGCATTCTGGCATCGCGCTGCGGGGTAGGGGCTATTGAGGCTATCATGCAGGGACAGCGCAACGTCATGATTGGTGTTCGCTTCAACAACGTAGTCTATGTTCCCTTCAGCGAAGCCATCCGCTCGGATAAACCCTTCGACAAGAAACTCATCAAGGTACTTAATGAACTGAGCATCTGACAATCATTCCGTAGAGATGAATCAAATTCTTTTTATTCTCTAATTTATCTTAATTTGTTTCTGAGATTAAGGTATTTCAATTATCTTTGCATACGACATATCACATTATTCATTTATAAGCGAACAGAATCAATATGAAGAAAAAATTTATTTGCGCCGTTTGTGGATATATCTACGAGGGCGAGGAAGCACCCGAGAAGTGCCCCATCTGCAAAGCTCCTGCTTCGAAGTTTTCTGAACTGAAGGAAGAAATGACCTATGCCACAGAGCATAAGATTGGCGACGGTAAGCCTGAAGGCGTCAGCGAGGAAATGATTGAAGATCTCCGCTGCCACTTCAATGGTGAATGCGGCGAAGTAGGCATGTATCTGGCAATGGCTCGTCAGGCCGACCGTGAGGGCTATCCCGAAATAGCAGAAGCTTTCAAGCGCTATGCTTTCGAGGAAGCTGACCACGCCAGCCGCTTTGCCGAACTGCTCGGCGAGTGTGTTTGGGACACGAAGACCAATCTGGAGAAGCGAGCTGCTGCCGAGGCTGGTGCCTGCGAGGATAAGTTCCGCATCGCTAAGAACGCCAAAGCTGCTGGATTCGACGCTATCCACGACACCGTTCACGAGATGGCTAAGGACGAAGCACGCCACGGAGCAGGTTTCGCAGGCTTGCTGAAGCGCTATTTCGGCGATAAGTAAAAAAACTTAAACCGACAACATTAAATGCCATATCTGCACCTGTGGATATGGCTTTTTTTCATTTGATTAATCCTATTGAGCTATTTTTTCTCTATGCCTGTGATGAAAACGAAAAAATATTCGTAAATTTGCATCGTCTAACCAATGAAAAAGAAAATTGAAAACTATGTTGGATCGCAAAGAGAAAATCTATTCGAGCAGCGGACTGGCAGCTTGCGTACAGGAGATTGGCTTCCTGCCGTTGCTCTATAGCGGCATCCCTGGTTTCAGCGCAGAAGAATTTGTAGACGACGATTGCCGCTACGTCGTTCTGCCCGACGGGGGGTGGGACTGGCCTTTGTGGAAATGGAAGGGACAGATAATCAGCGATGGCCAATGTGTGTATGGGAAGTTCTTCGCTGGTAAGGCGGGCTTCGTGAGCCGTGCTTGGTGGCCCGACCTGTGCAACTATCGCCGGAGCCAGCATCCTCAGCCGGAAGAGGGCACCATCGAGGATGCCATCTTGCAGACGCTTCGTGAGCATGGAAGCCTCATTACTCGTGAGCTTCGTGCTGCCTGCGGTTTCACGGGACCTAAGATGCGCAGTCGGTTCGACGGTTTTGTGACGCGCTTGCAGATGGCCTGTCGCATCGTGACGGAAGATTTCGTCTACCCGCAGGACAAGCACGGACGGGAATATGGGTGGGGATGGTCGCTGCTGACCACACCCGAGCAACTCTATGGGCGCGAAATATGCCAGTGTGAGCGAACGCCTGAGGAGTCGTATGGCCGTATGATGCTCCATTTAAGAAAACTGTTGCCCAGTGCTACAGAGAAACAACTTTCTCGTATGCTCAAATAAGACTATATTGATATTTGATAACCTATTAAAATACCACTGATTATGATCAAACGCTTATTAGATTTCCTGAATGCTTCGCCCGTGAATTTCTTGGCAGCGAAGAACATTTCTGAAGAGTTGGAGAAGAACGGTTTCCGCCGCCTCAACCCCATGTTGCCCATTGGCGATGTGAAGGCTGGCGACAAGCTGTATGTGATGAAAAACGATTCGTCGGTCTATGCCTTCCAGATAGGGCGGAAGCCGTTGGCCGATGTGGGCTTCCATCTGATTTGTGCCCACTGCGATTCGCCCACGTTCCGCATCAAGCCTAATGCCGAAATGACCTGCGAGGGTGGCATCGTGAAGCTGAACACCGAGGTGTATGGCGGTCTCATCATGTCCACTTGGTTCGACCGACCCTTGACGTTGGCTGGCCGAGTGATTGTGCGCGGAGAGGATGTGCTATCGCCTCGCACACTCCTGATGCACGTGAAGCGTCCGCTGTTGCAGATCAGCAACCTGGCCATCCACTTCAACCGTCAGGTGAACGATGGTGTGAAGCTGAGCAAGCAGAAGGATATGCTGCCGATCCTGGGCATCATCACCGACGAACTGGAGCGTGGCAACTTGCTGATGAACATCATCTGCACGGAGTTGGGCGTTGCCAAGGAGGAGGTTCTCGACTTCGACCTGTATCTGGCTGATTTCACTCCATCGTGTACCTTTGGCGTGCACGATGAGTTGATCTCTTCAGGCCGACTCGACGACCTGTCGATGTGCTTCGCCGGACTGGAGGCGCTGATTGCTTCGGATGCTTCGGATGTGACGCAGGTGCTGGCCATCTTCGACAACGAAGAGACGGGTTCGCAGACCAAACAGGGTGCGGGGAGTCCGTTCCTGGCATCCATGCTGAAGCGCATCGCCTATGCCCAGAGCGGAACGGAAGAGGCTTACTGGCAGGCTGTGGAGCGGGCTTTCATGATTTCGGCCGATAACGCACATGCCTGGCATCCCAACTACAGCGAGAAGTTCGACCCGACCAATCATCCGAAGCTCGGTGGGGGACCCGTCATCAAGTTCAATGCTGCCCAGAAGTATGCCAGTGATGCTGTCTCGGCTGCCGTCTTCTCTGAGATTTGCCGCAAGGCCGGTGTGCCTTGTCAGCGCTTTGTCAATCATAGTGATGTGGCAGGTGGGAGCACGTTGGGCAACATCCTGGCTTCGTCGATTCCCCTGCGCGGCGTAGACATGGGAAATGCTATCCTCGCTATGCATAGTTGTCGCGAGACGGGCAGCGTGTCCGACCACATCTATTGCGTCAAGGCCTTCACCGAGTTCTACAAGAATTAGAGGAAATGGAGGATGTCTGACAGAAGTCTCTCGGCTGTTTCGCGACCGATGTCGTAGACGTGCTGCATCTCGTCAGGATCATGGGATGTATGACCAATAGGAAGGGCTGCTGCAGGGCGGATGACGAGCGTATCGCCCGCCAGCTCGTGCTGTCTGACGTAGGCCAACTGTTCGTTATACATCTCATGTCTGTGCTCCATTGCATGAACCATGGCGGGATAGCGGCGCAGCGACAATCGCACAAGGGGCATCAGCGGGTTGGGCTTCTTCACGTACCCCTCGGGTTGAGTCAGGATGACGATGTTGCGCTGATAGCCTTTCTCGTGGAAAAAGCGCAGTGGGATGCTGTCGGTCATGCCTCCATCGAGCAGCTTCATGCCTTCCAGCTCTACGATACGCGAGCAGACGGGCATCGAGGCCGATGCGCGTATCCAGTCGTAGGTGGCGTCGCCGCCCTTCATACACAGCTTGTAGACGGGCTTTCCGGTCAGCACATCGCTGCAGACGACATAATACTCCGTGGGGTCTTGCTCGAAGGTTACATTGTCAAATATATCGTACTGTGTGGGAACCGTGTGATAGGCAAACTCTGCACCGAAGAGGTCGCCCGTCGTGATGAGCGAACGCAGACTGCAATAGCGCCACTCGCGCGCGAACCTTTTATTATATCTGATGGCACGACCTGCCTGATGCGACTTATAATTGCAGCCAAAGGCGGCTCCTGCTGATACGCCCACGATGCCGTCGAAGTGCACATCGTGCTCCATCATCACGTCCATCACGCCTGCAGAAAACAATCCGCGCAGCGCACCACCTTCCAAAACCAGTCCTGTTTTCACGAATGAAGAATGAAGAATTTTCGAATGAAAAATATGAGAGTTAAAACCAATATCCCACGCTCAGTTCAATGCTGCGATTTTTAGTGCCGTCGAATTCTTTCCAAGACTTTATCAGACCGTGATAGTAACGTAGGTCGGCAGAGATGTGGGAGGTGAGGTCTGCCCCGATGCCGCCCACCAGTCCGAAGTCCACCTTGTTGGTATTGGTGTCGAACTTCACGTCCTCATCGTAGTCGGCAATGTCGTTGTTGCTGTCTACAAGCAGGCTCACCTGCGGCCCGGCCTCGTCGTAAGCTACCTTGCCCCCTCGTGCCTTCAAGGAAATCTATCCCTGTACGGGAATCTTGTCGATGCGGCGCTGATGGCGACCGCCTTCGAAGTCGGTCTGGAAGAACTCGTCCATTATCTTGCGGGCCATATCGTTGTCGATGAACCGACCGGGCATCACCAGCACATTGGCATCGTTGTGCTGCCGGATGAGATGGGCTATCTCAGGAATCCAGGCCAGTCCGGCACGGATGCTCTGGTGCTTGTTGAGCGTCATACTGATGCCCTCGCCGCTGCCACAGATGGCGATACCGGGGAACACTTCGCCATTCTCCATGCCTTTTGCCAGAGCATGTCCGAAGTCGGGATAGTCGCAAGAGTCTTCCGAGAGCGTGCCGTAGTCCTGATAGGCCAGACCTTTCTCCTCTAAATACTGCTTTACAAATTGTTTCAAGGCAAAGCCAGCGTGGTCGCTGGCTATGCCGATGGTTTTTGTGGTTGTCATTTTCTCTTTGTTTTTTTAGTAGGGTGGGGAGGACGCTGTGATACAGCGTCATACTCAACCCTGAAGGTGGATTATGCCAGCATGTCGAGCACTTGGCGGCAGACATTCTCGCCGTTGTAGCCCAGTTTCTCGTCGAGAACTTTATAGGGAGCCGAGAAGCCGAAGCTCTCCATGCCCCAGATACGGCCCTGACGACCTACCAGACCTTCCAGAGTGCAGGGCAAACCGGCCGTCATTCCGAAAATCTTGGCCGTCTGGGGCAGCACGCTGTCCTGATATTCCTGCGGCTGCTGGCGGAACAATCCCTCTGAGGGAGCACTCACCACGCGCACCTTCTTACCGGCTTCGCGCAGCAACTTGGCACCTGCCTCGAGCGTGGAAACCTCTGAACCACTGGCCAGCAGGATGACATCATAGTCGTTGTCGCTGCCTGCTACCACGTAAGCTCCACGACGAGCCTGCTCATAGTCGTTGCCTTCGGGCAGATTGTCAATGTTCTGACGCGAGAAGATCAGCGCTGTCGGCGTGTCGATATTCTCCATCGCCATCCGCCAGCAAACGGTGGTCTCTTCTACGTCGGCGGGGCGCAGCACCAGCATCGAGTTGCGTCCGCTGTGGTTCTTCAGCTTCTCTAACAGTCGAATCTGGGCTTCCTGCTCTACGGGCTCGTGCGTCGGACCGTCTTCGCCCACGCGGAAGGCATCGTGCGTCCAGATGAACTTCACGGGCAGCTCCATCAAGGCAGCCATACGAACGGCGGGCTTCATATAGTCGGAGAACACGAAGAACCTGCCGCAGGCGGGTATCACACCACCATGAAGGGCCATTCCGATGCAGCAGCAAACCATCGTCAGCTCGGCCACACCAGCCTGGAAGAAGGCTCCGGTGAAGTCGCCGCGCATCAGTTCGTGCGTCTTCTTCAGGAATCCGTCGGTCTTGTCGGAGTTCGAGAGGTCGGCACTGGCCACAATCATGTTGGGCACTTGCTCGGCCAGCACACCCAGAACGGTTGCCGAAGCGCCGCGAGTGGCAGCACCAGCCTTCTGCTCCACCTTCGTCCAGTCTATCTCGGAAACCTTGCCGCTGAACCATTCCTCCAACTGCTTAGCCTGCACGGGATGTCCTTTCGCCCATTCGGCTTTCTCGGCATAGCGCTGAGCCACTATCTGCTTCAGCTCTTCAGCACGGCGGCAGTACATCTCCTGCACTTCGGGGAAGACGACGAACGCATTCTCCGGATCGCCACCCAGGTTCTTGATGGTGTTGATATAGGCATCGCCACCGAGGGGCGCTCCGTGCGTAGCACAGTTGCACTCATAGCTCGAACCATCGGCCTTGCGGGCACCCTTGCCCATCACGCAGTGACCGATAATCAGACTGGGACGCTCCGTCTCGGCCTGTGCCTTGCGGAGAGCTTCGCGAATCTGGTCTACATCGTTGCCGTCTATCTTCTGCACAAACCATCCCCAGGCCTCGTACTTGCGGGCGGTGTCCTCGCTGGTCACTACGTCGGTGCGCGTAGAAAGCTGGATATCGTTGGCATCGTAGAACATGATGAGATTGTCAAGTCCTAAGTTGCCGGCTATTCTGCCGGCACCCTGCGAAATCTCTTCCTGCACTCCACCGTCTGAGATATAGGCATAGATGGTCTGGTTCATCACGTTGCCCAAGCGGGCCTTCAGGAACTTAGCAGCGATGGCAGCACCCACAGCGTAGCAATGTCCCTGTCCTAAGGGGCCGCTCGTGTTCTCAATGCCGCGCATGATGTTGCGTTCGGGATGACCGGGCGTCACCGACTGCCACTGGCGCAGCTGCTTGAGGTCGTCCATCTGATACTTCCCGATGAGTGCCAGCTGGGCATAGAGCATCGGAGCCATGTGGCCCGGATCAAGGAAGAAGCGGTCTCTGCCTTCCCACTCGGGATGTTCAGGATCGTAGACGAGAAACTCGGAGTAAAGCACATTGATGAAATCAGCACCGCCCATAGCACCACCGGGATGGCCAGACTTTGCCTTTTCCACCATCGAAGCAGCCAAGATACGAATGTTATCTGCTGCACGGTTCATAAGTTTGTTGTCGTTCATAGGTATATTAAAAGAATGATGCTTCTCTTATTTTTATTCCGTGCAAAATTAGCAAAACTTTCTCGAAACGCCAAATCATTCGGCAACTTTCATGCAAAATAATGTGCGATTGGTTAATTCATCAAAAAAAACAAGCCGAAAGTATGGCGGTCTGACAGATTATTGCTATCTTTGCAGGAACGAAATTTCAGTTATTCACTAAAATACAATCAAAATGAGTACACAGACAGAAATGAAGCCGTATGTGATCGGCTTGGACTTGGGAGGAACCAACTCCGTGTTTGGAATTGTTGATGCACGTGGCGAAATCAAGGCTACAACGGCCATCAAGACGCAGGGCTACGACCGTGTGGAAGACTACGTCGATGCTTGCGTGGAAGCCCTGCACGTGATTATCGAGCAGGTGGGCGGACTTGACAAGATCAAGGCTATGGGCATCGGTGCGCCCAACGGTAACTTCTACAACGGTACCATCGAGTTCGCTCCTAATCTGGAGTGGGCACACAACGGCGTTGTACCCCTCGCCAAACTCTTCAGCGAGCGTCTGGACAACTTGCCCGTAGGACTGACCAACGACGCAAATGCCGCTGCCATCGGCGAGATGACCTATGGTGTGGCTCGCGGCATGAAGAACTTCATCGTGATCACGCTGGGCACGGGCGTCGGTTCGGGTATCGTCGTCAACGGACAGCTGGTTTATGGCTGCGACGGCTTTGCCGGTGAGCTGGGCCACGTGATTATGCGCCACGAGGGCGGACGCTCTTGCGGATGTGGCCGCAATGGTTGCTTAGAGGCTTATTGCTCTGCAACAGGTGTGGCACGCACGGCGCGCGAACTGCTTTCCACCACTCAGGAGCCTTCGCTGCTTCGCGAACTCGACCCCGAGAAGATTACGTCGCTCGATGTTTCTATCGCTGCCGGTAAGGGCGATGCGATGGCTAAGCGCATCTATGAGTTCACGGGTGCCATGCTGGGTGAGGCTTGTGCCAACTTCGCTGCCTTCTCTTCGCCCGAGGCTTTCATCTTCTTCGGCGGTATGACCAAGGCTGGCGACTTGATCATGGATCCCATCAAGCGCAGCTACGATGAGCATGTGCTGAAGATCTTCAAGGGTCACGCTCAGTTCCTGATCAGCGGACTCGATGGCGCCAGCGCAGCTGTCTTGGGTGCATCCGCCATCGGTTGGGAAATGTAGTTTTTTCAGAACGCAAAGACGCAGAGACGCAAAGAATTTATTTCTGAAAAGCAAAAAGGCGCAGGGGAAAAGAAATCCTCTGCGTCTTTGCGTCTCTGCGTTCTATAATTATTTTAATAGCTGCGGGCGATGATGACGCGATACTTCGCGGGCTTGCCGCTCACCATATCCACGCCGGGCGTCTGCTCTGCATCGAAGGGCACGCAGCGTATCGTGGCCTGCGTCTCTTCCTTGATCTTGGCTTCTGTCTCGGCTGTGCCGTCCCAGTGGCAAAGGAAGAATCCGCCGTCCTTCACGCGCTCCTTGAACTCCTCGTAGTCTTCGCATTCGCAGATGCGACTGTCGCGATAGTCCTTGGCTTTCTTGAAGATGTTCTGCTGAATATCCTCAAGCAGCTGCTCCACATATTCGGCGATGCCCTCCAGCGGACGGGTCTCCTTCTCGAGTGTGTCGCGGCGCATCACCTCAATCGTACCGTTCTCCAAGTCGCGGGCGCCCAATACCAGACGTACAGGCACACCCTTCAACTCGTAGTCGGCGAACTTGAAACCAGGACGCTTGTTGTCGGCGTTGTCGAACTTCACGGTGATGCCTGCCTTGCGCAAGGCAGCCATGATGGGTTCCACCTCCTTGTTCACCAGCTCCATTTGCTCGGGCTTGGTGGCGATAGGAATGATGACCACCTGGATAGGCGCCAGACGCGGAGGAAGCACCAGTCCGTTGTCGTCGCTGTGCGTCATGATGAGCGCACCAATCAGTCGTGTCGAAACGCCCCAAGAGGTGGCCCACACGTATTCGGGCTTGTTCTCCTTATTCAGATAGGTCACGTCGAACGCCTTCGCGAAGTTCTGACCTAAGAAGTGCGACGTTCCGCTCTGCAGTGCCTTACCATCCTGCATCATCGCCTCGATGGTGTACGTGTCCAGCGCACCGGCAAAGCGCTCGGTCTCGCTCTTCACGCCCTGCACCACAGGAACGGCCATCCATTCCTCAGCAAACTTGGCGTACACTTTCAGCATCTTCTGGGCTTCAGCCTCGGCTTCTTCTTTCGTAGCGTGAGCCGTATGGCCTTCCTGCCAGAGGAACTCCGAAGTGCGCAGGAACGGACGGGTGCGCATCTCCCAGCGCATCACGTTGCACCACTGGTTGCACATCAGGGGCAGATCGCGCCACGAGTGAATCCAGTTCTTATAGGTGTTCCAGATAATCGTCTCGCTGGTCGGTCTGACAATCAGCTCTTCTTCCAGCTTGGCAGCGGGATCCACCTCTACGCCACTCTTGTCTTCCTTGGCGCGCAGACGGTAGTGGGTCACCACAGCGCACTCTTTGGCGAAACCTTCTACATGTTCGGCCTCGCGAGAGAGAAACGATTTCGGGATGAGCAGGGGGAAGTAGGCGTTCTGCGCACCTGTTTCCTTGAACATCTTGTCCAACTGTGCCTGCATCTTCTCCCAGATAGCATAGCCGTAGGGCTTGATAACCATACATCCACGCACGGCCGACTGCTCTGCAAGGTCGGCTTTCACCACCAAGTCGTTGTACCACTGACTGTAGTTGTCAGCACGCTTGGTCATTTCTTTCAGTTTTTTTGCCATATTTCTTTTTAGTTGTTCCTACTTTGGGGCTGCAAAGGTACGAAAAAAAACAGTAACAACCAAAAACATTTGGAAAATTATAGCTGTATGCGCTATTTCCACTACCAGCGCATGGTCGCTTAATCCTTGAAAAACCACCCTGCAAGGGCATTGATCCAGGAAAAACTGAAGCGGAACCATCGATACGTGCTCATCTCCTTTCCTCCGAAGCGGAGGATGAAGTCGCGCATGGGGTTCTTACTGAACGGCAGTCCCACATGCAGGAAACGGAAATGCTCGTAGCCTTCCTGATAGGCTAAGTTCATCACCTCCCACACAATGCGCGTCTCGGGGTGTAGGGTGGGGTGCGACTTCCTCTTCGAGGCCACCATCCAGAGGTTCGCGTCTTTCTGCGAGTAGACGCAGGTGCAACCGCCCACCACCTTGTCTTGCAGCTTCACCACGAAGAACCGGCAATGCCGACTGCCCATCATCAGGCGAAACTGTTCCTCGGGGGGCAGATAGCGTTGTATCTTCATACTGAAGAATCGGTGAAACAGCCGATAGAACGACTTCAACTCCGTCTGCTCGCTCAGCTCGTGGAAGGTCAGCGCATTGCTGCTCACCTTCTCTATCCGCTCCTTCATCTTGTCGGAGAGCCGGTCCACGGGGGCTTTCGAGTGGAGCGAGTTATGGATGGCCGACCAGTGAATGGGGAAGTAGCCATGCCTCCTCAGCGACTTATACCCGAACATCTTCTGCGTCAGGTCTGACACCTCGATAAAGAAGCACATCTTTCGTTGAAGTCTTTTGGTTATCGCGTTGAGCATCAAGCCGAAAACCATTTCTCGGTCAACGTTCTCTTCATACTCGCCTTCACCGTATATCCTGCCCTGCGTGAAGAGGTAAGGCGGAATCCAGGCTCCTCTTCTGCGAAGCATCGCCAACAGATGGGCTACCACGTGGCCTGCCTGCCATGCCACCACCATAAACGGCTGCTGCCCGCGACTTTGTTCCAGAATGTAGAACAATTCCGCGCTATGAAAGAAACTCCTACTGCTCATTTCGGGCAACTCTGAACTCTTCGTATAGATCTCTATGGTGAACGCTTCTGACATGATGTTTACATTTCACAGGGCAAAGATAATCGTTTTTTGGAGAATATGCAAGAAATGTAACAAAAAGATAACGAAAGGACACAAAAAAGCGCTCCCATTCCTGGATGCGCTCTCTTAACCCACATTGCAGGTCTATTTGTATTCGAAGGTTAAAATCATGCCGTGCGGCGTAAAAGAATCCTAAATCTGGGGGGTGCTTTGCCAATTTTGTAACATCTTTTATCAATCCGAGGCAGAAGTAGTCCTTGTGGGGACACACCTCCGTTTGGAAGTTTGCGCTAAAGTTCGTACCTTTGCCGCCATGTTTATCAAGACTGAGCGACGAAAAGGCAAGGGCGGCTCACGTTACAACTATTACCGCCTTATGGAGAGCTTCCGCGACGAGTACGGTGCCGTGGACAAGCGCCCCGTTCTCGGCCTTGGACGGCTGGAGGGTTTCTCCAACATGGACCTTGCCGACTTTGTGGTGTTGCTGAACCGTCGGCTGAGGGGCGAGCCGTCCACCCTCCATCCCGAGCTTCACAGTGCTGCCGTGCTGGACAAGGTGGAGGACGTCTACTCACAGCTGATAGC
>ERZ842401.993-NODE-993-length-41829-cov-9.899698_pt1 | contig 41829 bp, 28 predicted proteins | sample MGYA00521270_ERZ842401 | MGnify/ENA primary metagenome ERZ842401 (study PRJEB31892, sample SAMEA3878208) | bioreactor metagenome | biome: Moose rumen | place: Sweden | collected 2011-10 | study: EMG produced TPA metagenomics assembly of the PRJEB12797 data set... | reverse complement strand
CGGTTAAGTCCGTCGGAGTTATGGGAGACAGCAGGACTTACAATGAAGCCGTAGTTTTGCGAGCAATTCATTCACAGGACGCAATGACAGCCGAATGGTCGCGAATAGATTTTGACGTGCTCGATAAGATATCCAAGCGAATTTGCAACGAGGTAAAAGGCATTAACCGCGTCGTCCTTGATGTAACGTCGAAGCCGCCAGCAACTATTGAGTGGGAATAATAATTTTTGCGAGAGCATCGGCTATTTTCAAAACGTCATTCTCAGAGTTATATTTGCCGAGTGAAATTCTGATTGTCCCTTTTGCGTAATCCTGAGGGACTTTCAGAGCCTTTATCACGTGAGAAATTTGCGTATTCATTCCGTCGCAGGCTGAACCCGTCGAGATTGATATTCCCATGAGATCCAGCCTGTGCAAAATTCTTTCGCCGTCGGAATTCCTGAATGAGAGACTTAACAATCCAGGAAGTTTTTGTGTGATATTCCCGTTAATTCTGAAGTCAAGTTTGTGTGAGATTAAACGTTCAAGCAAAATTTGTTCAAGCCCAAGCAAAAATTTCTGGTTATGGCTGAGAGCTTTATAATTATTCTCAAGAGCTTTAGCCATTCCGACAATCCCAGCGACATTTTCAGTTCCTGCACGTAAGCCAAATTCTTGAGAGCCGCCATCAATCAAAGCATGAAGTTTTACGCCGCGTTTAACGTAAAGAAAGCCCACACCTTTAGGCCCGTTGAATTTATGCGCCGAAGCCGAGAGCATATCAACTCCCAACGCTTTAACATCAACGTCAATATGTCCGATTGCTTGAACAGCGTCCGTGTGAAAGATTGCACCGTGAGAATGCGAGAGTTCGGTGAGAGATTTTACGGGCTGAATTGTTCCGGTCTCATTGTTCGCGAGCATTACGGAGACGAGAGTGTTTTTACACGGTTGAAGCTCAGAAACTCTCACAAGGCCTTCTTCGTCAACAGGAATTAGCGTAAAGTCACGAGACTTGCAAGCATTCAACACAGCATGATGTTCAATCTCCGACGCATAAACTTTTTCAGTCTCACAGCATTTTATCGCCTGATTATCGCTCTCACTTCCTCCTGACGTGAAAAATATCTCCTCAGGTTCAGCGTTAATGCACTCAGCAATAATCTCCCGTGAACGTCTTAATACTCGTTTCGCGTCTCGTGAGAAAGAATAAGGCTGTGAGGGATTTGCGTAATTCTCCAGCAAAAAATACTTCATGGCCTCGAATGCTTCCGGGTCAAGTCTGGTAGTCGCGGCGTTATCGGCGTAAATCATGAGAATAATTTACATCCTTCCTGTTTGAACTCGGCAATCTTAGCTTGCAATTCTTCGGTTGTAACTTCCAGATAATCCGCGAGGCAGTCAAGACAGTAAAAACTTTTCGCGTCATCGTCAATTAGCTTGCGATTTAGGCCAATTTCATTTTTCGTGAGAATTTTATTGCAGACCATGCACAAACTTTTCTTCATGAATTAATCTTGAACTCCGGCAATTTCTTTTTTCGATATTCCTCGTCGAGAAGCCCAACTTGAAACTTGATAATCTCCCGCATTCTTACGGCTCTATCAAGACAATAACGCCTGAAATCCATAGCATTAATCTCGCCAGCATTCTTTACATGAGGAAATAATAATTTCAGATAAGCCGTACAAATTCTCTTTACGGCCTCAGTGTCGCGAGTGTCAGCACCAGCCGGAACAATAATTAACTCGTCAACAATCCTTCTGAACGCAATATCATCACGTAATTCATGCATAATCGAGCAAAAATATTCACTGTTTAACGCCCAACCCTGCATTTTCAAGTCATCGTTCATTCTCGGAATATTCCAGCCGCGAATAAACCCGTGAAATCTCTCAATTAATGCCGACTCGTGAAAGACTTCGGGAAGTTCCGTGAACATATCAGCAAAACCGTCCTGTTTCATCGTAGCGATGTTGATATTTCCGCATAAAGTAACGCCAGCGTCAGAAACTCCGCGATAATTCCCGACCGTAAAATTTCCCTGCTCAAGATAGCCTTTCAAAGCCGCCCGCATTTCGTCAGTGTTGCCGAATGAGATAGTTTGAATTTCATCAAGCACGACAAAATCATTGCCGACGATTAAGCCCTCTTTATTTTTCACAATGTCATAGAACATTTTTGAACGCGTCATAACTCCGCCGCTCGATAACCAACCGTAACGGCTCATGTTCCCAAATACATAACTTTTTCCAGTTCCCTTAGGAGCAAGCTCAATCAAATTTAATCTCTTCTCGACAAATGGCAAAAGACGTGTGAGCATAGTTAATTTCTGTTCCTCGTCGCGATAACCCGAAGCGTTGTAGTCAATTGCACCGAGTAAAATATCAAGCCATTCATAAATATTAAAGTTTTGCCGGGCCTGCTTAAAAAATTCTATATCAATCTGATACGGACAAAAGCTCTCGAAATTCACAAGCTCAATTTTTCCAGGAGTTTTTCCTTCCGGCTGTTTATAAGCGAGTTCGATTAATCCCCAAGTCTCACGTCCGGCCGGTAAAATATTCTTGCATTTGTTCCATGTGTCAATGTTTATGAACGTATCTTTTTTTCCCAACGTGAAAGCAGGTATCTCAAACGTAATTTCCTGCTTGCTGATGTCAATATCAACGAGGATTTTAGCGAGAAATTTTAAGTGTTCACCCTCAAAAATAATTTTATCCTTGAGATTTCCCCATTCGTTTTTGTCCGGAATGAATTGCTTAATGAAGCCCGAAATCTCCTGAATGTCATAATGTCCGTTCTCGTCGCTGAATTTCTGTAAGAGCCAATCACGCATAAACGACGGAAGACTTAAAGCTGTGAAGAAGTTGCTTCGTTTCAAGTCCTTGTAGACGACCATTGAGCTGAAGACTTGCCTTAATTTTTCATTCATTGAAATTCACCACCGATAAAATATAACACGTTCTATTTTACTCACTCATTATAATTTTCAAGCCGAGAAGAATATCATTATTAATAAATTTCCCAAGCATCGCGCGTAATTCCTGCTCGTTCATGTCGTTAATCTTTTTTCGCGCGCTCCTGATTTTTCCGAGTTTATATTTTCTGCGGGCCATGTCAGATATTAAGCGTTTTACTGCAGGATTATTGCTCCAATCGTAAACGGGAATTCCTGACGATAATAATTTTTCTCTGACATCATCAATATTATCAAGAAGACTTTCATACTCGCCGACAAACTCAGCCGTAAACTTTTCATTCCTGAACTCATCATCAGCAATCCTCTCAAAGAAGCCGTCTTCATCAAGCTCATCAAGAAAATTTATTGCCTCATCAATATAACTCTCAGCAGGAGAATTAATCACGTCAAAAACTTTTCTTGCTCGCGTGAAAATTTCCGTCTCAACACAGGCTAAAATCGGCGTAATAAACTTTTCCGACCATTCTCGGGGATTTCTTGTTCCTGATGCTTTTTCCGCCCAAAGCAAAAATAATCTCGTACGCTTCTGATTTCTCCTGAGAGTTTCGGCGGCCTCTTTAACTTTCAACGCTGCTTGAACTGACGACATAATGAAGAAATTATCATCGAGTGAGCTTTTGACTTGCCGGCATTCGTACTCATTGAGGCCGTCAAGGTAAAGTGAGTAAATCTCGTTGAATAATTCCTGACTTCCTGAGATGAAAATTTTCACTTCGGCTTCGTGAACGTTAATGTCATCAAGAAAACTTTTCATGACCTCATTACGAATTTCCGAGCGTGAGGCAATCTTTATCAACACGTCAAGAAAGTTTTTAAGGTCCGGGAATTTCTTTATAGCGTCATCGTAACAACATCCGGAAAAAGCAAGATATTCACGCCAAGTTTTTATCGCCTCGTCGAGAGAATGAGCCTGTGAGTGCATTAAATCATTTGCGGCTTTAATAAACTCGTATTCGGTGATTAACCTTTGAATTTCATCGCGGCCCGTCGTCTCATTCCAAAAGTCGGCGTATTCTGGGCTGAAAATTTTCTCGATGTCCGACAACATTACATCTTCGCTAATTCCGATTTCGTCAGCGAGTTCGGGAAGTCTTCCATGTTTGAAAGTGAGGAGAAATTTTTTCATTCCTTCGCGGCATTTCTCGACGGTCAATAAACTCTTCAAGTCATCGCTTAAAGACGGCGTGAGAATTGCATTTTTCCCGATTTCCGTAAAAAGGCTCAAAGCTCGTCCTGAACTCTGAACGACTGCGATAAACTTTTTCACTACATCAAAAACTTCTTCCTCGCTGACATATTCGAGGCACCACAAAGGCAATTTCAACGCGCGAATTTTCCTGTGAATGTTTGCGGCAACTATTGCGGGCGACGACGAAGCTAGCTCATCAATCGGAATATTCAGGACTTCGGAAGTTAATCTATAAAACATTTGTTCCTCACGAGTTCGCTTGACAATAAAGCTGTCAATTTTCTTGCTCATGAAATTTCCTAACATCTCGGCCAATTTTTCAGGTGTCATAATCTCGCTGTGATTTTGTTCGTCCATACTCCGAAGAGGATTTTCGCTGTAATCCCTGAGAATGAAACCGGCAATAAACGCTGACAGGTTGCATTGGGAAAATCCGAACTCGTTTTCCAGACGATAATAAACTTCGCCGATTGATATGCTGCCAAACTCATTGAAGGATTTGTTGATTAACTCGTGAATGTCTCTGCTTATAATCGTTACAGGCTCTTGCTCTAAACCTTCATCGCTTAAGTAGCTTTCGTTGTGCCAGAATTTCCCTAATAAGTCTTTTTCGCGTCCGGCCATAATCCCCGTAACTCTCTCGCTTGAAAGTCCCATTAAAGCCGACGTTTTATATTGGCCTGGCTTGAGCTGAGCTTCGGTTATTCTATCTGCAAAGTCCAGGACGTAAGGGAAACGCATAAACACTTGAGCTTGTAAAAATTTCCTGAGTTTTTCCGTGCCTGATAATCTTTCGCCGAATTGATTTTGGTCCGTGTAAATTATGAATTGGCCGGTCGTAATTCTTTTTCCCCAGTCAAGCTCCAGAATTTTTTTCGCCTTATTCTCGTTAATCTTTGCTTCAGCATTATTATTCCCAGCGTAATACATTGACATTGCCGAGTAATTCACGTAGCTTTCAAAGCCTTCATTTCCCAGCGGAGTATCAAGCGCGTCAATGACGATAATATTCTCACATTCACCGGAATAAACAGCGTCAGTGATTAAAACTCTGAAAGCCTGAGCTTCTTTGTCATCCTTTGCGAGAGCTAGGACAGCCCGAAATTTCCAGTTTGAGAAACTTTCACTCCTGAGCTTGGATAAAGTTTGCTTGAAATTTGATGAAGTTACCGGCAGAATTTCATATCTCAGCTTTAATGCATTTGTCAGTTCAAGAACGTCTACATTTTTCAGCTCATTGATTAATTTTGCTGTCGTGCTTTCGGCCTCAATTTTGCGCTTGAAATCTTCTATTCGCTCATTGTCTCCTGCTAAGATTGCCGCAGAATACATCTTGTTGTCGGGAGTTCTCACGAGAATTTTTTTGTTGACGAGCTGCCCCGCTAACATCACGCAATTATTCCTGATTTTCTTATCGCCGCCGTCGAATATCAGCTTCAAATTTTCATCACTCGGCGCAAGAAGTTCAATACTGCTCCCAAGACGCTGAAAGAGTGCCTGCATGATTAACACTGCCTTCAACACAATTTGCTCATCGTCGCTCAAGTCATTTTTATGTTGGTCGAACACGTCAAGAATAAATCTTATCTCCTGAGTTAAATAATCTTTCCCGTTCTCGTAAAAGAAATCCCAGAGCATATCAACCTTAAGCATTGTTCGGTCATCAAACGGGCTTGAGTTGGCGATGAAATACTGAAACGCTTTGAGCTGATTTTCTGAGCCCGCAGGTGTCTTGATGAAGTCAAAAATACTTCGCTGGTTGGACTGAAAAGCCGACGCAATATTCTTCAGGACAAAAGCTGTAACAGGATGAAGCGGCAGAATATTTCTCAGGACTTCGCTATTCTCATCAATTCTCGCTGTTTTTTTCACGGCTTTGTAAGGATTTGACACTTCAGAGGACAGATCGGCCCTAAAACTTATCCATTCATCATAATTTTTTTGCTTGATTAACAGGGCATGAGCGATTAACTCGAAAGCAATATTGTCGGGTAAAGTTATCTCGATTCGGTCAAATCTCTGCTGAACAATTTTCCATGCTTCATTATTCGCCGTCAATGAGCTTAAAGGGTGAGTTACGAGAACGAAATAGAACGGGGCTTCCTGACAAATTGACACGACCTTTTGAAACTCACCGAGTGAATTAGCATTATTCCTGAAGAAGTCGCTGAACTCGTCCCAAATAAATATAATCTTCATGCCATGATTGCCCCTGATTACGTCTTTAATCCAGTCCCTGAGAGTGTCAGTCGTGAACTTCAACGCCGTAATTCCTTCATTGTCAGCGAGCATAAAAATATTTTCCATGAGGGAGCTTACATCATTATCATTTTTCAGTGAGCTTATTATTTCCTGAGAGCTTGTTTGCGTGAAAGCTGATTTGTATTCCGGCTTCTTCAACAAACTATCGAGGAATGCCGCGTGAAACTCATCATCAAGCCAAGCTAAAACGTTCTGTCTAAGCGTATTAGTTCCATTGTAGGCAAAAGGTTTCTTGCTGAGAGCTTCGCTGATACTCTCCTGAATTGCCAAAAATAATTTTTGCGGGTTAGTGATATTCCCCGAAGCGTAACGCCAGACCGTTAAAATTCCCTTTTCCCTGTGAGCCTGTAAATTTCTGAGTAATTCCACGTGATTTTCGCGTAAGACTTCAAAAGTTTTCCAGTAATTTATCAGCTCATTATCCGAGACTTCAAGAATTTGTTTTATTGCATAGGCACATTGAGATTTTCCCGTCCCGTAAGCTCCGTAAATCCATAGTGAACGCTTTGTAATCCCGTCCAACATTCTGGCGAGTGCTTCAAGTAATTTTATGAAAGTTTCATGCGGATAAGTATTTTCCCATTGAGCTCCGGCGTTGATTGCTGAGTCGTCAATACACGGAAAATAATTCTCGTCCACGTTGAAATATTCGATGTATTTTTTCGCAATATCTAGAGACATAAATTACCTCCGAAATAACTGTAAGACTTCATACGAAGTTTTATCTCTGAGCATTATACTTTGCAGGTCATTAGTGAAAGTTACGTTGATAAAATCCTGATATACTGCCGATAATCCTAATAATTTTGAGCAAATTTTTTCCCTGTCGTTAAACCCGAAAACTTGAACAGGACTTAAAGCGTCGCGTTCGATTTCATCATCAAGAAGGTATGAGAGATTAAATTCTTTGTCGAGATTGCATTTTTCCGCGAAATTATACAGGGCATAAAGAAAAATTTTGTCATCGCTGAAGCGGCATTCTGTCCTGCAAAAAATTTCATTGCTGACATGTCCGAAGTTTATAATTTTCCCCAATGGAAGCTCGCATAATCTCTTGAACGCGCTCATAACCGAAGAAATGCTGTCTTTCTTTAAGCCTTCTGCTTCGAGCATGTCATAAATCATAAGTCTTGGGTATTCGTGTTCGCTCTTCATGTTGCTTATGTACCATTGAATTTGGCTGCTGTTGTACGCAAGATTTACGAGGATTAATCCCCAGACAGTCTCATTGTTCCAGTCATAATATTTTAATATCTCGTCAAAAAATTCCGTAGTCTCGTAATTCTCATCGATTATTCCGGCCAATCTCAAAAATTGCTTGAAGCGTCTGACTTGTTCCGGACCGAGCGCGTTAACGTTCCAAAAGTTATTGCCGTTCGTGAAAAATTTTTTCATCCATTCGGATTTGGGAGCATGATTAGAGAGTTGATTAATACTTTTTCCCTTCATAATTGATGTCCCTTCGTATGGTTTTCTTAGAGACCTATAAGCAAGACAGCCTTCGTCGAGTTCAAGACATGAGCCGCAATGAACACAATTTTTTATCTCCAAGCCGTTTTTAAACGAGATACAGCCATTCGGACAATTGGCCTCACAAACTCGACAGCCTAAACAATACGCTGACTTCTTGAAGATGTATCTAAATTTCTTGAACAATGCGGGATCTCTATTTGCCTCGAGATTATCACAACGAATTTCAACGCCGTCTATCAATCTCGACTGCTCAAAGCTGAACGGGAGAATTCCGAGTGTCTTTATCCATTCGTGCCAATCCGTTCTGGGATTATGAATTTTTATTATGAATGAGCTTCCCTGTCTTTCTTCCAAATATTGCACATCATCATCACGTCTCAAGTCTCGTCCGTTTTTTCTCGCGTTCCAGCCTCCGTTGCAAATATATTCTCTCAGAGCTTGATAATTTCCTGCACAGCGTTCATTCATTGAGTTAATCACGTCAGCTAAAGCGTTTACGTCGTCATGATATGCATATGCCTGAAAGAAATCATTTCTGCCGCCTCCCATTGGACATAATAAACAGCCAGCGCGTCCCATTCCTTTTTTATAGGCCTCGTTGATGAATAAATTGTTGCTGAAAATGTAAAGCCAGACTTCAGCGGATGTCCAGTTCAAAATTGAGTTATGGCTGTATTGACCGTTTAACTCTTCGCCGAGATTTAGAAATTTATACTTGCTTCGTGCCGCGCTCTCTTCCGCCCGAACTCCGACAAAAGCAAAGCCCGTGTAATTCTTTCTGCCTAAAATTTCCCGTAACATTAAGACTTGAGGAGCATTCTTATGAACACTGCAGCACCATCGGAGCATTCTTGACGGAGGCCCGAACATTTGCCAGGATTTTACGGGCTCAAAATGTGAACGGGCTATGTAAAACGGAATGCCTTCACTCTCACATGAACTTTTCACGAAATCTACAGCTTTGTAAGTGTCAGGAAATTCCATCTCTGTATCTCCGAAGACGACGGCAAAACTTTTTACTGGCAATGTCTTTTTCACTAAATCCAGCAAAACTGTACTGTCCTTGCCTCCTGAGAATGCAACGTAAAATATATCAACTTTATTTGCATAATCCTCATAGACATTCAGAATTCTTTTCACTGTATCGCGCTCAATCACGCTCATAATCTTTTTATTTTTCTTGCACATCAGGCCAATATTCACAGGCTCTAATTTTCCCGTTAAACTTTCACCGTCAGGCGTTAATATTAATTTTGGAGCGTTGTATAAATTTCCGCCGAGAGTTTTAGCGATTAATATTCCCCTGTAAAAATATGAGTTAGCTTCTGCCCACATATAAGGAGCTTCATCCTGACTGGAATAACTCATGAACTCGTTGAAGCCTAAAATATCAAGTTCAGGAGCATAAACAGGTCGAGGCTCTTTCGAGAAATTCGTCGGTGAAGAGGTCAATAATAATCCTCCCGTTTCCGGGTCAAAATTGTATGTATACATGATTGGGATATTTTACATTAATTTTTTCTGGCGGACTTGATAATCTCTCTAAGTCCTGGAAATTTTACCCTGCTAGTGTAGCCGTTCTCGAATAAATATTGTCCTGCTTCTTCCTCGTTAAGCCTGACTTTTTCACGAACAAGAACTTTTGCGAGTATATCATCATAACTTCCCTTAATATTTTTCTCGGATATTATGCCTATATTCTTGCTGTTGAAACTTGGAACTTTAAGCGAAAATTTTCTGCTGAACCTGTAACAAAAACTCTCGAGAATAAAATTATTCCAGGATTGGCCGCAGTCCGGGAACATCGCGAATGATATTATGCTCTGAATGGGAATAAACTTTTTGTCGGCAATTATATTCTTCAAGACCTCGTCAACTTCATCAACATCAAAATTTATAAGCTCGTCAGCAAGAAAATTTTTCTCGTCAATCCTAATCATACCGGAATAAAGCACCCTGAGAATATCCCGTGTATTTTCAGAACTGTCAAAATTCCCCGTTATGCTTTCATATAGTTCAGCGAGTTCATCAAGTGAGCACTCTGTTTTGTCCCGGCAAAATTTTCTGAGAATGTCATTAACGTTAATATTTTCCCCTGATTGAGTGATAATCTTGCTCCTAATCTGAAATTTTCCCATGAGTACACTGTTGAAAATTGCCGTGTAAATCGCATTCCCAGTAAGCTCGTAATTTTCTGCTTGGACACTTTCACACGGAATGTTTATCAGCGAAACGAAGCCTTCAGTTTCACACTCTGACTTCACGAACTCAAAGATATTTTTACGTTCTTGCTCTGTGATTACGAACTTGTCCATCAAGAAGAATTTATTATCCGAGACTTTCACAAATTCCGGACTTTTCTCAAGACAATTTTTTACCTCATCAACAGGAATATATATCAAACGTCGGGAAATTTCTTCAAGTGAACTCACTTTATCATCGCCCCAAACCCGCTTAATCTCAGAAATTACGGGCTCAGTCAAGGCTTCAAACGTGAAAAACTCATCATGAAGCAATAATTTACTGTCAACATGACTGAGCAAATCCCGGAAGAGTTCCACTGAGTAAATATGTTCACCGTTAAGAATTTCCCTGTGAGTGTTCATCATAGCTTCGTAAAAGATAATTCGCGCGCCGCTGTCATGCATTTTTCGTAAGCTGTCAATGATAATCCTGTTAAGTTTTCCGCGAATTACAAATATCATCTCACAAAGAACTACACCAACAGCAAGAATTTTTTCCTTCAAAGTTTCATCATCTTCAGGAAGCGTGATTTGTTCGTCATCAGCGTGGCTCTTCAGCAACAATAAATCCCTCGTTGAGTTCAAACGGAAGCCGTCGGGAAAATACATTCGCAATAAAAATTTTACTTCGCCGCGAATTTTATTCTCCATGTCCTCATCTATAATATTTATATCTTCTGTCATAATCATAAATAACAAAAACACCGAGATTTCTCCCGGTGCTGTTCAGACTGTCAAAGAATTCTCTTAGCGTGATAATAAAATTACGCTTAACGCGATAAAAGCGTGAGCATTACACCGGCGGCAACTGCTGTTCCGATAACTCCAGCGACGTTTGGGCCCATTGCGTGCATTAACAGGAAATGGCCGGGATATTCATGCTGTACGCATCTCTGCACGACTCTTGCGGCCATCGGGACTGCTGAAACTCCTGCGGCTCCAATCATCGGGTTAATCTTGCCTCCGGATAAGACTTTCATGATCTGACCGAACACGAGACCTCCGAATGTTGAGAATGCAAACGCGACAAGTCCTAAGCAGATTATTGCGAGTGTTCCAATCGTCAAAAATCTTTCAGCGGCCATCGTTGAACCGACGGATAAGGCCAAGAAGATTGTAACGATATTCATTAACTCGTTCTGAGCCGTGTTGCTAAGTCTCTCAGTAACTCCGCATTCACGAAGCAAATTTCCGAACATCAACGTTCCAACGAGGGGCACACAAGCCGGAAGAATTAAGCCAGATACGACCGTGCAAATTATCGGGAATAAAATTTTCTCGCGCTTTGAAACCGGACGAAGCTGACCCATGACAATTCCTCTGTCTTTCTTGCTGGTCATCATGTAGATAACTGGCGGCTGGATCATCGGAACTAATGACATGTAGCTATAAGCCGCAACCGCAACAGCTCCCAAAATCTGCGTCTGTCCAAGCATAACCGTCAAGTAAATACTCGTGGGGCCGTCTGCTCCTCCGATTATGGCGATACTGGCAGCTTCCTTAATGTTGAACGAGACTAAGCCGTTTGTTAATGTTCCAAGCCAGTTTGCTCCGATAAAAGCTACGAAAACTCCGAACTGTGCAGCCGCTCCAAGTAAAAACGTAATGGGATTTGCGATAAGAGGCGCGAAGTCCGTCATTGCCCCGATGCCTAAGAATATTAATATCGGGTAAATCTCAAACTCAGCTCCGTAATAAAGTGAACGTAAAAATCCGATTGTGTGAGTTACTTCATTATACTCATCCCAAATTCCTGATAACGGCAAATTCACGAGCAAACATCCGAAAGCAATAGGAACAAGCAATAACGGTTCAAAGCCCTTCCCTATCGCAAGATATAACAGGACAAACGAGACTATGAGCATTATGATATTGCCGGTTGATAATGCGAAGAAGCCGGACTGTAAAATTAAATCTTTCAGTGCAGCTAAATACATCTCCATATTGTAAATCAATCCCTTTCATGAAAAATTTTGAGAAAGTAAAACAATTTATATCACACAATTTATTACTTTGGCAAATAAAAACGTCCCCCCGAATTTTTCAGAGGGACATATCACGTCTTATTCTTCATGAAAGCTAATGATAATTCGCGTTATTCGAGTGCAAATGTTTATTCATAGTATGCTTGACGTTCGGAGCTGCTTCAACAGGAACTGCTTGTGTATGTTCAGGAAGCTCGCGCTGAATTTCTCGTATTCTCTCAATCAACAAGTTCACGATGATTTTATCCTCATCTTTAGGCGGCAAAACTTTTTCATCAACAGCGTCTTTATCATAAGAATGAGAGAGTGCAAGCGATAATTTTGCGCAAGCCGGGCCAATTAACTCGTAAAGAACGCTCGAAGCAAGTATAACCGTACGTAATGCATTGCCTGTTGTGCCTCCAAGCGTACGTGCTCCAAGTTCAGCAAGTCCGATTGCGACACCAGCTTGAGGGATTAACGCTAGGCCTAAATAATTTCGCACAAGTTTATTCTTGTGAGTGATTAAACATCCCCAAAAAGCTCCGGCATATTTCCCTAAAATTCTCACGATGAAATACACAACTCCAAGCATTAACAACGAAGTTCCGCCGTCATTATTCGCTCGTGTTAAAGCTCCCAAGTCAAAATTTACTCCAGACCGAACAAAGAATAATAATAAAAATGGCGGGCTGAAAGTATTTAGCTGCTTAAATAATTTATCGTCGTCAGTAATATTTATATAAACCGTCGACATGAACATACAGCCTAAAAGCGGCGAAACTCCTAAAATCTCACATATCCCGACAAAGCCGAACAGGACAGCAACGGAAATTATGAGCCTGTTATCGGTAGAACGTTTCGGGAATAATAACATCTTCAGAACTACACCGAGAATTGCACCGATTATGACACTTGCAAAGTTAATGATGATTGGCAGGATTACATTCTTGAACTCGAAGCCTGAACCTGATGCCGACGAAGCAAGCGCTATTGAAATTGCTATACTGTAAGCGATTAAGCCGACTACATCATCAAGCGCTACAACCTGAAGCAATGTGTTCACAAAATCTCCGTGCGCTCCTGTCTGCCTAATCGTCATCATCGTTGAAGCCGGTGCAGTCGCTGAAGCTAGAGCCGCTAAGACCGTCGAAAAAGCTAAATCCATCCCCAAAATATAATATGCCGCGATAAAAACAAAGACAGAAGCAACGCATGCCTCAAGTACTGTGATAATTAATACTTTAGCGCCGTTCCCCTTGAGAGCGTTTAACCTGAAGAATTGCCCCGTGCTGAATGCTATAAACGCAAGCGCGACATCTGGCAGAAATGACGTATAACTCGTAACAATTTCGGGAACTAAGTTCAAACAATAAGGCCCGATTAATATCCCCGTGATAATATAAGCCGTAACATTAGGCAGCTTGAGCAGCTTCGTTATTCTCGTGAGAGCAAAGCCAAACAGAAGCATTATTGCAACGCTGATTACTCCAATGCTGGCGGGCGAACCTGCACGAAGATACTCTAGAAAGTTGGCAAACAATTTTATTCTCTCCTTTCTCTTCTTGTTTGCTCACGTCGTAAAAAAATTTACCCCTTCTCAAGTCGTAAGCAGGGGCAAATCAAATTATTATTGTATAGATAATTCTATCATTTTTTCTCATTCATGCATTGTAACAGTTACTTACTTGATAATTATTATTCCTGATAAATTTAATTCTGTATAAAAAATTTTGGTTTGATTATTGACAGGGAAAAATTTAACGCTATAATGTTTGACGTAACGAACAAATGAAAACGCAATCAATCAAGAAGGCTTAAATCCTGCAAGTTAAGACTTCATGAGAGAATAACGAATTGATGAACCCTCGTTCTTGTTCGGACGCGAATTGCGTTAGAAATCGTTTATAGTTTTACCCCCCTCAAAAAAACTCGGTCGATTTCCACTCTTTGGAAATAAGGCCTTGTTTTTTTTTGCTCGTGTATAATCTCCATAAAAATTTTTAGGAGTGAGAATAATAATCAGCGTAATCATTCCCGCGTATAATTCTGCTTCAAGAATAAAATTCACGCTTGAGAGCATAATCGCTCAGGATTGGCCGGAACTTGAGATTGTTCTCGTTGACGACGCTTCGAGCGATGACACAGTGAAGATTGCCGATGAAATTCTCTCAAGCTCACACAGAAAATTTCTCATTCACAAGAATATTAATAACATGGGAGTATCTGCCTCACGAAATACGGGCCTGAAGTTATCTCATGGGGAATATATCAGCTTCATTGACGGCGACGACATTATCACGAAAGATTTTATCTCGAAACTTTATGCCTCAATCACAAAATTTCACTCGCAATTTTCATTCTGTAATATTGCTTGGCGATTTACTCAAGATAAGCCTGATATTCACGAGGATTTTAATCTTCCTGAAATTTCAACAGGTGAGAATATAATTTTCAAGAAAACTATTCCTGTGTTCGCCTGCCTCTATGATAAAAATTTTCTCGTCAGCAATAATTTACGCTTTCATGAAGGCTGTACATCTGGTGAGGATGTCGAGTTTCAGATTAAGGCTTTGTGTCTGGCTGAAAAAGTCTCGTTCGTCAATGAATGCTTATACTTTTACGTTCAGCATGAAAATATGGGCTCAATCCGTGATAATAATACTCGGGAGAAAAAATTAACGCGTTACGAGCATAACACTCAAGCTCAAATCAGGACGGCAGATTTTCTCATGACAAACGCAAAAATAGAACGTGTTATATTTTACGCTCGAAAAATTTTGAAGCCTCAGAATTTAATCCGGCAGCTCACGATTTATGCGATGAAACATGACAGGGAAAATTATAATTTATTGCTGAAGGACGAAGAAAGCATGAAAATTTTGCACGAGGCCTTGAAACTTTACGTGTTGCGAATGAAACCTGAGATATATTTTAAGGCGTTAATGATATTATTTTTCCCGAAAGTTTATTATAGAATGCGAGAAAGTTTATAATGACTACAAGAATTTATGACGCGGCATATTCCAACGAGTTCAAAATTCCCGGCTGGTACAGTGAAGACGGACAAGGACATATGCAAGACGGAAAATTTTTCTTCACAGCGGAATATGGAAGCTGGCAAAAGTGCGATTGGCTCGTCGTCTCGGATACACCGTATTCTTGCTTTTACACGGATATTCCCAGAGAACGAAGAATTTTATTCATCGTTGAACCTCCTGAAATTCGGGACTATAAAAAGTTCGCGTATTATCTTGAGCAATTTGGCATGATAGTCTCACAATATGATTTTCCTGATTATACCGGCAAAGTAATAATCTCTAACCCTAATTTAGGCTGGACTGTCGGAGCAAACAGCGAAATGAACTCACTTGCAAAAGCCATGAACTACAAGGCTCCGGCTAAGAATAAATTAATCTCGATAATCTCATCGCTCAAGCAGAAAACTCAATATCACAAGAAGCGCGTGAATTTCCTTCATGTTCTACAAAAGGAATTTGCTGGAATAATTGACTGTTACGGCCGGGATTTCAATCCCATTGATGACAAGTTAGAGGCAATCGCTCCGTATAAATATCATGTTGTTATCGAGAACTCACGGCTTAATTACTACTGGACGGAAAAACTTGTTGACGCTTGGGCAGGTTGGTCGTTGCCAATTTACTGCGGAGATCCGGAAATTCTTTCGCAAGTTCCGGACAAAAACGGTCTCGTAATTATTGACGTTGATGACGTTGACGCTTCACTGAGAAAAATTCATGAAGTTCTTGACGCTGATATTTACAGTTCACGGCTTGACGCAATAAAAACTTGCAGGGAATGGGTATTGAAAGCCTCAAACCGTTATGAGCTTGTCTGCAAAATTATCGACGAGGCAAAAGATTACACCCCCAAACTCGCAAAACCCGAACTGTTCAGAATTATTATCAGCACTCGAAAAACTTTTGTCTATAACATTCTTAAGGCAATATCACCGAATTTAGCTGATAAAATCTTCCTGGCTTACTGCAAACATAACGGGAAATTTTGGGAGTAAATCATGAGAATTTTATTCTGTTCGGATGCTCTCACTATCGACGGCGTAACTAGCTACATTCTCAACGTCGGCTCTGCTCTCAAACGTTCGGGCCATGATATTGCTGTTCTCGGACGCTGGGCAGGCAAAGGCTTTCAATCCCGCTATAAACACGAAGGCTTTCGCGTAATAACTTGTCCGTCGTTCAGTGTCGGGAATTTCTATTTTGACGTTCGCGCTAAACTCTTTCGTCCGGACGTTATTATGACTGACCCTCGCCGTTCTTTTCCGCTTGCTACGAGAATTAAGAAGCTCACGAATGCTCCGGTAATCACATACTTTCTTGACCCGGTTGAGAAAACTGACAGGCCGGGAAGGGATTTAGCCTCGCTTGAGAAATTCAGCAACGTTTTCACTGCGTTTGAACCGGATATTTTACGCCAGCTTCATGAACTCAATGTTAACGTGCCAATTATCAAGATGACAAGACCCCTCGATATTTTCTTTACGCCTTCGGAACTTCCCAGCAAGAAAAACTTCAACATATTATGCTTCGGAAGATTGAGCCGTTACAAAACTCCGGGAATTTTTCACATGCTCGACAATATCGAGAAAATTAACGCGAAAATTCCAGACTTCACGATTAATATTTTGGGTGGCGGTGGCTGGAGATTGTATAAACTAAAACTTTTTGCACGAACATTAAACCGGAAAATTGGCCGGAAATGCGTAAATATAATCGGCTCTCAGATAAACCCCAGCAAATTTATTCAGCAAGCTAACGTAATTTTTGCCTCCGCTACATCAGCTATGGAAGGTGCTTATTCCTTAAGGCCGGTTATCGCGATGTGCTCAGGATATTTCGGACATGTTAAACCTGAAAATCTCATTGAGGCCGTAAATAGCTATTTTTCGGAACGTTACGGGAAATATAATTTTGATGACTTACTCCCGGACTTATTCAGAATTTATGACGAATACGAAAGCAAAAGTTTTAGGGAAAATTTGCGCGTAATCTCTCAAAAATTAGGCGAGGAATTTTCAGAGAAAAAAACCGTGAAAAGTTTTGACGAAATAATAAAATTGCCCGGTATTCAATGGCACCCGTGAAATCCCGTTTAGTGCTGCTTCGTTCCCGACCTGACACAGTTCACAGGTTCACGCCGCATTGAGCCGGACATTAATATTTTATATCATTTCGCTCCAGATTGCATTACCTAATCTCATCCCGCGTTTACTCAATGAAATTCTATCGTCCGTCTTGATGAATAAATCTTCCGGCATTGCTGAAATTTTCGCGTCAACTTCGGGCGTTATGATTTCGCGCGAAACTCCCCATTTCGTACGGAGTGAAAGTATTATTAGCTCAATATTCCTGTCATGGGCCGATAATCTCTCGTAAGTTCGGCACTCATCAGGAAAATTATTTTTTGCAGCGTTAATATATTCGTCGAGCGTCGCTGGATTAGCATATCTCACGCCGTCAACGTAACTCACAGCTGAAGGCCCAAGAGCTATAACGTTGTCCTGATGCCAGTACGCTAAATTATGCTGACACTCAAAGCCCGATGGCGAAAAATTCGAAATCTCGTATTGCAAAAAATTTCGCTTGGGTAAAATATATTGCGCATAACGGTAAAACTTATAGCCAGAATAATTCAGCTCATCATTGCCGTATTTTTTCGCGAGTGGCGTATCAGGCTCAAGCGTAAGTTGATAGCACGAAATATGACTAGCAAAGTTCATCACTCTCTTCAGCGAATAATCCCATGAACGTAAATTTTGTCCGGGAATGCCGAAGATTAAATCACAGCTCAGGTTTAAGCCGGATTTTCTCACAAGTTCCATTGCGCTTAATGCTTTTCGGGAATTATGAAGCCGACCCAAAATTGCTAGCTCATTATCATTCAGGCTCTGAACTCCTAAGCTGAGACGGGTAAAATTATTCTCTCGCAGAAATCTCACATGCTCAGGAGTTATTGAGTTCGGATTGGCTTCACTCGTCGCTTCGGTTAATGTCGAGATGTCAAAGTATTCCGCGATTATGCGCATTAACTTTTGCCACTGTGAGAGCGTCAAAATTGAAGGAGTTCCGCCCCCAACGTAAAGCGTCCGCAATTTTATCTTGTCATCGTCAAAATATTTTCTGGCCTCAACGTCAAGTGCTTCAAGCCACACTTCAACATCGCTAAATCTCCCAGCCTCACTGTAAAACGAACAGTAACCGCATTTATTTTCGCAAAACGGCACATGAACGTACAAGCTACTTGCTTTCACCGTCAACCTGCATAAACGCTAAAAATGCTTCTTGAGGAATTGCAACTTTTCCGATTTGCTTCATTCGTTTCTTGCCCTCTTTCTGTTTCTCGAGCAATTTTCGCTTCCTCGTAATGTCTCCTCCGTAGCACTTCGCTAACACGTCCTTTCGCAATGCCTTAACATTCACACGCACAATTACTCGCCGACCGATTGAGGCCTGAATTGGTATCTCGAACAATTGCGACGGGATTAACTCTTTGAGCTTCGTAACTACCGCATGACCTCGATTATAAGCCGCGTCCTTATGACAAATAAACGAAAACGCATCAGCAGCTTCACCATTCACAAGAATATCTACCTTGACGAGTTCACTAGCCTTCAACCCGATTAACTCGTAATCCAACGAAGCATAACCCCTCGTCTGCGATTTTAACTTGTCGTGAAAGTCAACAATAAATTCTGATAACGGCATTTCGTAAACAAGTCTCACACGTTCAGGCGTAATATAATCCATCGATTTATACGTTCCCCGCTTGTCTTGAACTAACTGCATAACTCGGCCCGTAAATTCAGAGGGCATAAACACTGAAAGTTTTATGAACGGCTCTCTAATCTCCGCAATCTCGCTAGCATCCGGAAAATCCGAAGGCCTGTGTGCTTCAATAATTTCACCTGACGACTTCACAACTTCGTAAATTACGTTCGGTGCTGTCGCAACAAGTTCAACTCCGTATTCCCCGCGCAATCTCTCACGCACAACATCCATATGAAGCAATCCCAGAAATCCACATCTGAACCCGAAACCTAAAGCCTCCGAACTCTCAGGCTCATACGTTACGGCGCTGTCATTCAAGCATAATTTCTCAAGAGCGTCGCGTAATTGCGGGTAATTGTCGCGCTCAATCGGGTAAAATCCGCAAAATACTACACTCTTCACTTTCTTATAGCCCGGTAATGCTGAACTCGCAGGGTTATTCGCGTCCGTTATCGTGTCGCCAACTTGTGCTTCGGCCAATGTCTTTATGCTCGCAGTAATATACCCGACCTCGCCCGCTGATAATTTCTCAACCGGCGTAAATCCTGGCTTAAACACTCCAACCTCATTAACCGGATAAGTTATACCGTTAGCCATAAACAAAATATTTTGCCCCGTCCTAATCGTCCCGTTCATAACTCGAACATAGCAGATTACACCGCGATAATTGTCATAAACTGAGTCGAAAATTAACGCCTGCAACGGAGCATTAACATCACCAGCCGGAGCAGGAATATTTTTCACGACAGCTTCAAGAATTTCATGAACTCCCTCACCTGTCTTCGCACTCGTCAATAATGCATCGCTAGCGTCAAGCCCGACAACTTCAGAAATTTCTTGCTTGGCATTATCCGGTCTGGCTGATGGCAAATCAATTTTGTTGATAACCGGCAAAATTTCGAGTTCCTGTTCAATCGCCTGATAAGCATTCGCGACAGTCTGAGCCTCAACCCCTTGCGACGCGTCTACGACTAACAAAGCTCCTTCACATGCTGCTAGTGAACGCGATACTTCATAAGCAAAATCTACATGGCCCGGAGTGTCTATAAGATTAAGAATGTAATTTTTCCCGTCATTAGCTTTATAATCCATTCGGACCGGAACAAGTTTTATCGTAATTCCTCGCTCACGTTCAAGCGCAAGGCTGTCTAAAATTTGGGCCTTCATGTCACGCTTTGAGATTGTCCCGGTCGCTTCAAGTAATCTGTCTGCAAGCGTCGATTTCCCATGATCTATGTGAGCAATTATGCAAAAGTTGCGAATATTATTCATTCTTCGTTCCTTCACCTCACACAGAATAATATCACGCATAAAAAAATTCCCCAGACTTTTACATCTGAGGAAATTTCTTTTGTGAACCTTAATATCTCTCCGGATGAACTGTTCTCACGTGCATGTTCAGCTCGCCTAATGTACTGCACTCAAACCCGCAGCCCTCAACCGGACACTTGGCACCCATATAGGGCAATCCGCCCGCAACGCTCTCAAGAAAATCTTCCGATAATGGCTCTAACTCTTCAGCGTCTTGAAGTTTATCGGTGCTCTTTTTACGTCCTCTTTCACTCACAAATTACCCCCCCCATAAGTGAAATATGCATAATATCAACCTCGCATAAATGATTTATTCTTTCTGACTTGCTCATGCTCAAAAATTCTTTGCTCTTCGTCCAGTTTTCAAGACTTACTGAACATTTCCGGGCTATTTCTGCAATCTCATTTTTGACGCTTTCAGATAAGCCAGAAGTGTAAAGCGACAATCTCCCTTCATGAGTTCCGTCAATCCCCATGAAGTAATCAAAATATACATGATTGTAACATGAAAACGCTTCATATAGGCCTATGAAATCAGCAATTAATTCATCGTGTAAATTATTTGACGCTGAACCGTAAAACTTTTTCGTGTAATAATGCGTGCATTCATGCTCTCTTCTGAGGATTAAAGATTTCTCGCGCCATTCTTCCGCTGAAAGTCCGACAACTTCCGGCGGAGTGTTGCTGTAAAATTTTTTCGAGAGAGTAAGAAATCTCTGCTTTTTCCCGTAAACGAATGAAGCTCCCATCTGAGAAATATTATCAGGCCTTTCACCCTTGTAAATCAAGTTCACTATGAAGTTCTCGAAGTCCGAAGCATCACCGAAGATTATTAACGGCAAATTTCCAGCAGGAGACGGGTAAATCTCAATCGTAATCTTCTCAGGATTGGCAAACTTCACAGGACGTTTCGGGCAGATTTTCGTGTTCAGAATTTCGCCGGCACTCTCAAAATCTGAAAGCCATTCTCGCCACGTATCGAGAAACTCTTCATCGTCAGTGCTTACGTTCTCTTGTCTCACAAAACGGTTAGTGAGATATTCTTCAAGTTCAAGCGTTTCTTGAGCGTTCATTATTCCCCTCTTTTTCATGTAATGTGAATTTACAAATTATACAGTTTTACATAGATTTTACAATAAAATTTTATAAATCAAGAAAACATGTTACAGCTTCACCATAAAAAATTTCATCGAGTAACTTTCTAATCTTGGTAATCATGAAGTTGTTTTCTAGTTTGTATTTTGTTAAAGATTTATATATAATGTCCCCGTTACGAAATAAGACCTATTGAAATATTTTGGCAGGTTAATACGAAGGAGGAAAAATTCTCATGGCAGTAAGTAAAAAGTTTCTTGAAGCATTATCAAAGGATGAAGCTCTCCAGAGGGATTTAGACAAGGCAACCATAGTAGCGCTCGGAAAATTCATTAAGTAAAAGGGACTTGAGAAAGAAGCGGCGAAAGCTATAGCGGAGTTAACGGAGAAATTCGCTGAGGCTAAAGGTTTCAAGGCCGAAGAAGTTGAAGAACTCGACGAGAACGAGATGAAGGCAGTAGCTGGCGGCGCTAAGTGTACATGCGAACCCTCAGGCTCAGGCTCAGGCTGGAGGCTTGAATGCGCTTGTGAATATGTTGGTGGGGGCATTGGCATCGGTGCTTGTGCTTGCACGTATACTGGTGCCGGTTCAGGACTTTAATTTCGGTAAACGCTATTAATTTTGCGGGCCGTTCTGAATTTTTCGGAGCGGCTCTTTATTATTCAACTTTATCTTACTCAATGAGAAAAAGACTATGTATTACAGACTAAAAGAGAATTTTATTCTTCGCGGTTACGACAAACTCCCTTATACTCTAATAAATCGCAGTAATGGATATGCCGAGTTCCTGAATGCTCAAGTCATGTACGCTCTGAATTTATGCGACGGCTCAGTTGATTTGTCCCTTCCCGCAATTTCCGAAGAAACCCGAAAAGTTATAGCTCAGGCTGAGAAAGTCGGATTGATTGAAGAGTGTGAAGCCGGGCAAGGTCTAAAGGAAATCCAGAAGTACAAAAAATATTCCTCGCGTTATATTCGTCAAGCTCACTGGTCGATTACGGGCAAATGCAATTACAGGTGCAAGCATTGTTACATGTCCGCTCCTGACGCTAAACTCGGAGAACTTGAACACGAAAAAATTATGAGCATTATTCAGCAATTGGCCGACTGCGGAATTTTCAGCGTGTCATTAACCGGCGGTGAGCCCTTAATTCGCAGTGATTTCCTCGAGATTGTTGATGCTTTGCTTGAACGTGATATTTACATCAAAGAAATTTACTCGAATGGTGCGCTTGTCAACGAAAAATTATTGAAGGAGCTTGACTCGAGAAATATTCACCCGAAATTCGATATGAGCTACGACGGTGAAGGCTGGCATGACTGGTTACGCGGCATTAAGGGAGCAGAAGAGATTGTGAACCGCGCTTTTGCCTTGTGCAGGGATATGGGCTTCCCGACGAGTTCGGAGATGTGCCTTCATCAGCATAACAAGCATACTCTTAGAGCCAGCATTAAGCATTTAGGCTCACTCGGCGTTCGTTCGGTGAAAACTAACCCCGTCGCTGATGTCGGAGCTTGGAACGAGAACGGCTGCGGTCAATCACTAAGCCTTAAAGAAGTCAATCAACTCTACATTGATTACATACCCCAGTATTACGAGGACAATATGCCGATGGGAATTATGCTCGGCGGTTTCTTCATGGCTAATCCGAGCATGCCGGACTACTTTGAAATCCCTGCTTGTAAGCCCGTATGTGAGCCCGAAGCTATGTGCTTATGCGGTCATGCCAGGCACGTAATGTATATTTCCCCTGAGAGCCGAACGCTTCCGTGTATGGCCTTATCCGGGATGAAAATTCAGGAGAATTACCCGTTAATCACCGAAAAAGGCCTGAAAGAATGCATAACAAGTTCAAGCTACATGAAATTAATTGACACGAGGGCGAGTGATTATTTTGCGCTTCATGAGGACTGCAAAAGGTGTAAATATTCCCTGAGATGTTACGGAGGCTGTCGCGCTGATGCATTAGGCGTTGACGAAAACGACATCATGGGAAAAGCTCCCGGCTCTTGCGAATTGTTCAGGGGCGGGTGGGTTGAGAAGATTATTGATGCCGTAAAGAAATGTAGGCCGAACGCGAAATCTCCTGTTCTTGACGACGAGTTATGGAAAAAATGATGATACTTTCGTGTAAATTTTATGTGCAATATTTGATAATTTCCCCTTGATGTTATAAACTTACAGCGAATTTCATTTTTACTTACAAAGGGAGGTCTCAAATTGAGTTTCTTAATCGTTGACAATAAGAAGCAGGATTTAGACGCTTTAACTTCAATTCTCGCAAAAAGTTATCCGAATATCAGCGTTACAGGCTCAATTTCCGCAGAAGAAGCACTCGAGCTGACGGACTTGAATTTTGATGCAGCCTTCATTGATGCAGAACTTGAGCCGGACAAAATTAACGGTATCGAACTTGCCGGACGCTTAAAAACTTTCAGCAAGGACATTCATATAATCTTCACGACTAAGTCAAAAAAATATCTGCTTGACGCTTTTCGAGTTCATGCGGACGCTTATCTTATTAAGCCGGTTTCTGAAGAGGATATTCGCCGTGAGCTGACTTATCTTATTAAGAATTACCCTGCTCCGTTAAAGGAAAATGCAAAGGGGAAAATTGTTGTGCAGACTTTCGGGCTGTTCAGTGTTTTTGTCGACGGAAAATTATTAGAGTTTGAGCGTAACAAAGCAAAGGAACTCTTAGCGCTTCTGGTTGACCGCCGGGGATTGCCCGTAAAAATCAAGGAAGCATGCGCGGTATTGTTCCCGAATGCTCCGTTTTCTCATAATTCCACAGCATATTATCATGTCGTAGTGAACTCGCTCACCAGAACTCTTAGGAATGCAGGAATAAGCGATATGATCATCAGGAAAACATCATATCTTGCGATTAATCCGGCACGAATTGACTGCGACGCTTATCGTTTCTTAAAGGGAGATATCCGTGCGAAAAAGCAATTCAAAGGGGATTACTTAACGGGCTATAAATGGCCTGGAATTCCTGTGCATATTTTACTCGGCAAAGGAGCCAAAACAGATGCCTAATCCAAGCATTAATTCACCTGAACAGCTTAATGATTATATCAAAGTGACAAGTCCCGGAGCATGGCTGATACTCTCAGCAATTTTAGTGTTTCTCGCGGGCTTTTTTTTCTGGATATTCACAGGACAGCTTGAAGTTTCGTTTTCGTCTTACGTCTTCACGGAGGGTGGGAATTCTCAGGCTTTTGTTGATGTTAATGAAGCGGCGAAGTTGAGTCCTGGAATGACCGTGAGGCTTGCTGACACTGGGACTTCCGGGACAGTTGAGAAGGTTGAACCGGAAATTTTATCATTCTCGGAAATTTCAAGTTTAATCGGCGAAAATAATTCCGTCTCAATGGGAATTGACGACCAAGCAAGATTAATGAAAGTCGCCTTAAAATTTGCGGATGCTCCTGAAAAAATTTCCCGTGCAATATTCGTAACTGACAAAGTTAATCCCGTCTCATTCCTTCTTAAATAAATAAAATCACGAGGATAAAAAATGTCTACCAAGAAAAAAATCAATCGGCCCGTAACGGACAAGATTGCTAAAGTTCCTGTTATCATGCAGATGGAAGCTCTTGAATGCGGGGCTGCTTCACTTGCTATGATATTGGCGTATTATGGTCGATGGGTTCCGCTTGAGCAGTTAAGGAAGGAGTGCGGAGTTTCGCGAGACGGTTCGAACATGAAGAGTATGTCCAAAGTTGCGAAGAAATATAATCTTCAGCCTAAGGCGTTTCGCATGAAAGTTGATAATTTGCAGGAGAAGGGGACTTTTCCCGCAATAATTTTCTGGCAGTATAATCACTTTGTTGTGCTTGACGGCTTCTTTACCAAGTCAGGGAAAAAATACGTCGCACTCAATGACCCTGCACGCGGAAAACTCTCAATGCCCCTCGACGAGTTCGAGAGTTCTTATTCGGGAATATGCATGCTCTTTGACCCTTCAGAAGAGTTTGAGCCAGGAGGACAGCCCGCTTCGATTTTGGAGTTTGCACGCCAACGCTTGACCGGAACACTCCCAATGTTCTTGATGGTTATGCTGACAACTTTAATTGCCGCTTTAACAGGACTTTTATTGCCGGTATTCTCGCGCTTCTTCGTCGATAGATTATTAACTCGGACTGGGCTTCAATGGTCAACGGGATTTTTTGTTTTACTGGGACTTGTGATATTCTCGCAAGCGGCTTCACTCTTCATCAAGACTATCTACATGTTGAAACTTCAAGGTAAGATGGCTGCAATCGCTAACACTTCATTTTTGTGGCATATATTAAGATTGCCGGTTGAGTTTTTCGAGCAGAGGATGTCAGGTGATATTGTCCAACGTCAGCAGTCGAACCAGGAGATTGCGAATATCTTGATAAATACGTTTGCTCCTGTAGTCCTTGATTTTGCCGCGATGATGTTTAACTTGATAATCATGATAAATTACAGTCCTATTCTGGCACTTGTCGGGATTTTATCTGTCGCAGCAAATTTGTATATTGCACGTTTAATCTCGGATAAGCGAGTTGACATTACCCGTGTTCAGATGAGAGATACGGCAAACTTGCAGGGCACAACTTTAATGGGAATAAACATGATAGAGACGATAAAGTCAGCAGGAGCGGAGAACGGATTTTTCTCTAACTGGGCAGGATATCAGGCAAATGATAACTCTCAGCAGGTGAAATTCGCGAAACTCAACCAAACTTTAGGCCAGCTTCCGCCGTTGTTGTCAATGTTCACGTCGAACTTAATTGCTTTTCTCGGTGTAATGCTCGTCATGCGCGGAGACTGGACAATCGGCTTAATCTCAGCATTCAACGGTTATTTGCTCGCGTTTCAAACTCCTGCCCAATCTTTAATCAATGCCGGTCAACAAATCCAGGAAATGCGTACGAACATGGAGCGAGTTCAAGATGTTTTCAAGTATCCTGTTGATGTTGAGTATTCAGGTCAGGGAATTCCGGAAGAAGAAGATTTGTACAAACTTAGCGGACTTGTTGAGGTGAAGAACGTAACATTCGGCTATAACAAACTGGATACTCCGATTGTAAAGGACTTCTCAATGACAGTACAGCCAGGTAACAGCGTGGCTATTGTCGGGCCTTCAGGTTGTGGAAAATCGACGATGGCAAAATTAATCACTGGGCTTTATCCAGTTTGGAGCGGAGAAATTTTATTTGACGGGAAACCTCAGAGCCAAATCAACCGTAATGTTTTCACGAGTTCAGTAGCATGTGTAAATCAGGATATTTCGCTTTTTGAGGACACAATCACCGAGAATATTCGCATGTGGGATAAGTCGATAGAAAACTTTGAAGTTATTCTTGCTGCACGAGATGCGATTATACATGAAGAGATTGTCCAGAGGGAAGGGGATTATTCCGGAGCTGTAGCGGAAGGAGGCAGGAACTTTTCAGGAGGCCAGCGTCAAAGGCTGGAGATAGCTGGAGTACTTGCGCAGGAGCCTACGATTATGATTATGGACGAAGCTACGAGCGCGCTAGACACGAAGACGGAATATGCACTTATGAAGAATGTGAAGATGCGCGGAATTTCTCTCATAATAATTTCACACAGACTTTCTATAATTCGTGATTGCGATGAAATTATCGTTATGAAGGACGGGGAAATTCTCGACAGAGGAACTCACAGTGAATTAATGGGACGCTGTGAATATTATGCAGCATTGATTACGAACGAATAGGCCGGAGGTGAAAGTATAAAAATGTCAGGTTGGTTTGATGAACAGCTTAGAGCGAGGATAAAATCTGATGAAAATTCTTTTGCCGGAGCTTTTAACGATATTTCAGAAGCGGTTACCGGGCGTCGAATTTTTGACGAGGTAAGGGAGAATGAGATTGCCAACGCTGGAGACGCTATAGAGGAAATTGCTAGATGGTTTGACATTGGGGGCGAAAATTTCAGCAAAGAGGAAATTCGTGAAGGAGAGACACTCGAAGAACGTCTTGAAAAAGTTTTCGGGGTATACGGAATTATGAGGCGTACAGTTAATCTTCGTGAAGGCTGGTACAAAGATGCTTCTGGTGTATATCTTGGTGTGACGACAGAGGGCAAATATGTAGCGTTAATTCCTGATTATCACGGATATTCGTACAAAGATTATGTTACGGGAAAACGAGTAAGGATAAACTCGTCGACGGCCAAAAATTTGAAGTCTGGTGGATATTGTTTTTATAATCCGTTGCCTGCGGAGAAAATCGGGATTAGTGATTTAATAAAATATGTAGTGAAGAGTTTAGCAATCTCGGATTTTGTGTATATTGCCTTGATTACTTTCTTTATTACGTTAATCTCGATGACAGCGCCGTTTTTAATGAAGATTGTATATTCTCAGACGATATTTTCGGGAAATTTCAGCGGATTACTTGCAATTTTTGTGTTCATAATTTCAGCAGGGATTTCGACGGCGTTATTGCAGATAGCTCGGGCATTGATAGTATCGCGTATTGAGATAAAAGCTAATGTGTCATTGAATGCTGCTGTGATGATGAGGGTAATAAATCTTCCGGCTGAGTTTTTCAAGTTATATTCATCGGGAGAACTTGCAAAGAGAGCTGTTAGCGTGAGTATGCTTTGCAAGTCCTTTGTGAATGTTGTATTTTCCGTAGGATTGACGGCGTTGATGAGCCTGATATATTTACGTCAAATTTTCGCCTTTACTCCAGTTCTTGTAATGCCTGCACTCTGTATAATGGCGGCTTTATTTATCTCGTCATTGCTTGTAATTCGTGGTACTTCAAGAATTAATACACTCGGGATGAGGCTTAATGCTAAGGAATACGGCATGTTGTATACGTTTATTACCGGAATTCAGAAGATAAAGTTATCAGGAGCGGAACGTCGAGCGTTTGGAAAGTGGGCTTCGGATTACAAGGAAATAGCCAAGCTGAGATATAATCCTCCGTTTTATTTGAAGATTGCGCCGATATACCAGCCTGTAATTACTTTAATCGGGACGTTTGTATTATATTGGTACGCATTCAATGGCGGAACTTCGGTTGAGGATTACATGGCATTCATGGTATCGTACAGTTTATTATCTGGGGCGTTTATAGCTTTATGCGCACAAAATAATATTATAGCTACGATACGCCCATTAATCGACATGATACGGCCAATTCTTGAAGCGGTTCCGGAAGTCACACACGGAAAAATTCTGAAACAGTTTATGCCCAGTATTGAGCTTCAGAATGTCAAGTTCAGATATAGTGAAAAGACCCCGTTTGTTCTTGATAATATCTCGTTCAAGGTAAGTTCAGGGGAATACGTTGCTATTGTTGGGAAAAGCGGGTGCGGAAAATCTACGTTGATGAGGTTGTTGCTTGGATTTGAGAAGCCTGACAGCGGGATAATTTCTTATGGGAATAACGATTTGAAGACGCTCAACTTGAAATCACTTCGCAGTCATATTGGCTGTGTAATGCAGAACAGCGGATTATTTCCCGGAAGTATTTTCTCGAACATTACGGTTTCAGCTCCTCAAATGACGGAAGAAGACGCATGGGAAGCTGCGGAATTGGCCGGGATTGCTGATGACATCCGAAAAATGCCGATGAGAATGCATACGTTAATCAGTGAAGGGTCAAGCACACTTTCAGGCGGACAACGTCAGAGAATAATCATAGCCCGCGCAATAGCTCCCAGACCGAAAATTTTATTTTTTGACGAGGCGACGAGTGCACTTGACAATATCACGCAAAAAATAGTCTCGGACTCTCTTGAAAGGCTGAAATGCACGAGAATAGTGATTGCACATAGACTTTCGACGATTAAACGCTGTAACAGAATTTTAGTGATTGACGGCGGAAAAATTGCAGAAGAGGGAACTTATGACGAGCTTCTCAGCAAGAGGGGATTATTTGCCTCACTCGTTGAACGTCAGCAATTAGGCGAGACTGTATAAGGAGAGATAAATTAAGGATGGAAGTATTCAAGACAGCATTACGTTCACTTCTCAGCAACCGGACGCGTTCATTATTGACGATGCTAGGAATAATTATCGGAGTTGGAGCGGTAATCACGATGGTATCAGTCGGCAACGGAGCTTCTGACCAAATGCAGGGATTAATCGAGGGTTTCGGAGCTAACTTGTTAATCGTAATGCCGGCCCCTCCGAACACGACAGGAGCACGAGGAGCAGCCGGAAGCGGAGCGAGTTTAACGTTAAGTGACAGTGAAGCACTTGCGAACGAGGGATTTACGGTTTTGCGTACGGCGCCTGAAGTGAGCGGGACAGCGCAGGTAGTTTACGGCAATAACAACTGGAGCACGAGCATAACAGGCAGTACGGAGGATATTTTGCCAGTCAGGACTTGGGAAATTGAAGAGGGCGTATGTTTCTCTGAGAGTGAAGTTCGGAGCGGGGCGAAAGTTTGTGTAATTGGCCGGACTGTAGCGAAAGAATTATTTGGTTACGCTAATCCAATTGATGCCACAATAAGAATACGAAATATCCCCTTCAGAATTTGCGGAATTACGAAAGCTAAAGGCTCAAACTCATTTGGTCAGGACCAGGATGATTTTATTCTAGTTCCGATTACGACGGCCCAGCGAAGATTATTCAGGTCAGGAGCGAGGGTTGACACGGTCAGGAGAATTAACGTTCAAGCTAAGACGCGAGAGTTATTAGATCCGGCAAAAGATGAAGTCAAAGCAATTCTCCGTCAACGTCATCATTTACCTGAAGGTGTCGAGGATGATTTTGACATACGAGATTTGACGCAGAACTTAGAGAGTGCGGCGAGTATGGCTACGACGATGAGCCTTTTACTCGGAGCAATTGCTTCAATCTCGCTTGTTGTCGGAGGAATAGGCATTATGAACATCATGCTTGTTTCAGTTAGCGAACGAACCCGCGAAATCGGTATAAGAATGGCAATTGGAGCGAGACCATCAAACGTTCGAATGCAATTTTTGACTGAAGCGATCGTATTATCACTTCTTGGCGGAGCAATCGGAATAGGAATAGGCGCAGGAATATCACAATTAGCGTCGTCATTTTTGCCGTTTCCCACGATAATCTCGATGAGTTCAGTAGTCATAGCTACGGCGTTTTCAGCAGCTGTCGGAGTATTCTTCGGATTTTGGCCGGCATGGAAGGCTTCAAATTTAGATCCGATTGTAGCGTTGAGGTCAGAATAATTATGAGAAAAATAGCAATCAAGAGTAATAAGGGGCAAGAGTGACATGAAGAAATTAACAATAATTTTGCTCACGATATTTTATGCTACGTCGAGTTTTGCGCTTGAGAGTGTTGATTTAGAGCCTGGACTTTCGCTCGAAGAATGCTTGACTATTGCGCTTACAAATCATCCGTCGTTGAGAAAGTCTAAAGGTGCAACGCGTGCGGCTGTAGCGTTACTTGAGCAGACTAAAGCGGCTAATCGTGTGAAAGTGAATTTAACCGGCCGAACAACTTTTGCTGGGGATTATGATTACTGGGACACACACAGCACAACTCAGACATTGGGCATTAGCGCGACGAAAACGCTTTATGATACTGGTGTGAACAGGCTGAACCGTGAAATTCGAGCGGAGAATATCAAGAGTGTTCAAGAGAGTGAGAGGCAAGCTCAGATAACCGTAGCTGCTGAAGCAAAACGTGCATATTATGATTTAGTGCTGAGGATATTAAATCGCGACGTTGAGCAGGAGAAATTGCGTAATCTCGAAGAACATTTGAGGACAGCAAAAGGAATTTACGACGTCGGCAACAGTTCATATATTGAGGTTACGAAGGCTGAGGCTGATTTGTCGAGCGCAAGAGTTTCATTATTGACGGCCGAGAATAATATTTTGACATCGCAGGAGTCCTTAAAAGTGGCAATGGGAGTTAGTGATTTTGACATTGTGAACTTGACTTTAGCGACGGAACTTTTTCTTCCTTCACCGGCCGGAGAGCTTGAGAATTTATTAGCTATTGCGATGGCTGACCGTTCGGATTACCGAAAAATGATGTCAACGTTAAAGCAGGACGAGTTGAATATCAAGGTTACAGCACGAGGAAATGCCGCGACTATTACCGGCTCAATCGGAACAGATTACACAAAGCGTGAGGGCCAATCAGCGACGACGGATTACAACGCCGTAATAAACGTGAATATTCCTGTTGTTGACGGCGGATTAACGAAAGCGGAGGTTGAACAGGCGAGAGCACAGCTTGACCAGGATTTAGCGGAAGAAGAGAGTTTACGCCACACGATAACTAAGGAGTTAAGGAGTTCTGCGTTGACGTTGACGAATGCGATTGACCGAGTTCGTTCGGCCGAAGCAAGCGTGCGTTACGCTGAAGAAAATTTGACGTTAGCACAAGGACGTTATGAAGTCGGTGTTGGGAATATGCTTGAAGTCAGTGATGCTGTTTCGTCGCTGGCGAGTTCACGTTACACGTTTTATCAGGCACTTTATGACGCTCAAGTAGCACGGACAAATCTTGATGAAGCTATGGGTCATTTACCTCCTGAGATTGATTTTAGCGGGAGTATTGAGTAAATATTATATTTTTGCTTATGATAAATCTTGATGAAGCTATGAAAGTGAAGCGTTTTTGAGAGGAGCGTTGATTAATAATGATTGCGGGAATAAAGAAATTAATTTTATTGGCGATAATTTTCGGCATTGGCTTTGGAGCATATAAATACATCACTCGAGATAAGACCGTAAAATATTCGTTCACTACGTCAGAAGTTACACGCGGCGATATTGTCTCGACAGTGACGGCGACTGGGGAATTAAGCGCGGTTGATGTTGTTGATGTAGGAACTCAGGTATCAGGACGAATTGAGGAGATTTACGTAGATTTTAACTCAGTCGTCAGAGCCGGCCAATTAATAGCGTTGATAGACCCGTCTGTTGCAAGGTTGGAACTTCGGGAAGCTGAGGCCTCATTAGCGGTATATCAAGCCAGCGTGCAAAGTGCTCAAGCCTCATTGAAGGACGCTGAACGAAAATTAACGCGAAACCGTGAGTTATTAGCGAAAAAGTTAATTGCGAAAAGTGAAGTTGATACCAGCGAGGCCGACGTAGAGATGAAGAGAGCGTCATTGCAAGAAGCCCGCTCACGAGTTACTCAGGGAAAAGCTCAAGTTGAACGAAAACGTACTGACTTGAATTATACGCGGATAACATCACCGATTAACGGCGTTGTAATTGACAGACAAGTTGACGCGGGGCAGACAGTTGCGGCAGGATATCAGACACCAACACTTTTCCAGATTGCTAAGGACTTGACGCAGATGCAGATTAAGACGAAAGTTGACGAGGCTGATATTGGGCAGATTGCGGATGGTCAGCGGGTAACTTTCAGGATTGACGCGTTCCCTGAAGAAGAATTTATCGGGCGAGTTGTTCAGGTGAGAATTGCTCCGTCGACTTCTGACAGTGTCGTAACTTACACGGTAATAATCAACGTTGACAACTCAGCCTTAAAGCTCAAGCCCGGAATGACAGCGAACGTTTCGATTGAGACACAAAGAGTTAATAACGTTTTGCGCATTCCCGTAGCGTCACTGAGATTTACGCCGACTGAGGAATTATTGCAGACGATTTCATTTGATGTCAGCAAACTTGGCGATAAAAAGAGCATGCACGAGGCTACATTGTGGGTTGAGCGTGACGGGAAATTGCAGGGGGCAGTTGACGTTGAGACAGGAATATCCGACAATCGCTGGACGCAATTAACCAAAGGGAACATTTCCGAAGGCGATAAATTAATACTGAATGCTCAGGTTGTAAAATAAATCATGGCGATAATCGAAGTTACAGATTTAGTGAAGATTTACAAGACCGGCGATATTGAGTTGCGAGCGCTTGACGGCGTAACCTTTTCAATTGGCAAGGGTGAATTTGTGTGCATAATGGGCCCTTCTGGTTCTGGGAAATCTACGATGATGAATATTCTCGGCTGTCTTGACGTTCTGAGTGAAGGGAAATATGTTCTTGACGGACTTGACATAAGAGGTCAGAGCCGGGCGAAACTCGCTGACATTCGCAATCATGAGATCGGGTTTGTCTTTCAGGGCTATAATCTTTTGCAGAAGGCTGATGTTCTCGAAAATGTTGAATTGCCTTTAATGTATCGCGGAGTTCCATCGTCAAAGCGTCGCAAATTAGCTAAAGAAGCACTTGAGAGCGTAGGATTAGCCGACCAAATAAAGAAGCGTCCTCTTCAACTTTCAGGCGGTCAACAGCAAAGAGTAGCAATCGCGCGTGCAATCGTGGGAAAAGCTCCAATCTTGATGGCTGACGAACCGACCGGAGCACTTGACACGAAGACGACCGTAGAGATTATGAAAATTTTTACGGCGTTGCATGAGGCCGGGACGACGATAATTTTAGTTACTCATGAGCCGGATATTTCGACATGGGGCGATCGAGTTTTGCGTTTCAGGGACGGAAAGCTTGTAGCTGATGAAGCGGCCCCGAAGGAAGTAGCGCTTGAGCGTGAGACTAAGCCGGGAACGTGATAGAAAATTTGATAAACGACAAAAGAAATTCCCCTGCTCACGAACGAACAAGGGGAATAATTTTTTACTGCTCACTCTATGACTATATAAATCTCGTTGGTCGTAAGCTCCTCACCAGAAGGCAGCAAGTATTTCACGCAGACTTTGAAGTCCTCGCCGCTTTCTCTTCCGTCAAGAATGAATGTACCGTCCTCGTTTATTTTCATGTCAAGAGCTTCGCCATTAACATAAACTTTTGCTCCTGGTATATCTTCGTCGTATAAATCAAGCTCGAATAATAAATCCTGGCCCACTGAAATTTTCACAAGTCCATAATCAGGTTCACCATCATCATTAATTACTTGCAATTCCGCTTCGGTTTTATTCACTGAAATCTTGATATCGTCATTTACTTCCGGCATAGTATTATTCACAGCTTGAAGGCCTACCGAAACTTCTTGAGCAATGCTCTCTCCATCATAAACTTCCGAAATTTCATGAACTTCATTAATGCTTAATGTCGAAGAAGATTTTGCAATCTTTAACGTGAATGTTTTTGTGTCATACCCATAAACATTAGAGGCCTTAACCTTAAATTTGAATGTGCCTGTTTTGGTCGGAGTACCTGAGATTTTTCCGCTTGATTTCGTCAACTTCAAGCCGTTCGGAAGTGTCGTTCCTGATACCAGCTTCCAAGTAATAGGTGCAGTTCCTTTAGCCTTGAGAGTAGTATTGTACTTTTCACCCTTTATGCCAGCTTTTAACGTCGCTCCAGTTGAGATTTCAGGTACAGCTCCTATCGTGATAGTTAGATTTTTATCGCATTGGCCGTAATCATTCTCGGCTCTTACTGTGAAAGTAAACGTGCCCGCCTTCGTTGGAATTCCCGTGATTTTTCCAGATGATGCTTTGAGCGTCAAGCCCTTAGGAAGTGTTCCTGATACTTTGCTCCAGGTTATAGCTTTTGTGCCTGAGGCTTTCAATGTTTGAGTGTAAGTTATCCCGTTAATTCCATCTGTAAGCTCCGAAGTCGTAATCGATGGCTTTTTGCCGATTGTCAGCGTGAAAGTCTTATTGACATAACCAATGCTGTTAGCAGCTCTAATTTTGAACTTGAACGTGCCTGTCGTTTTCGGATTCCCTGAGATTTTGCCGCTCGATTTTGTCAATTTTAAGCCGTCCGGTAACGTTGTGCCTGAAATTAATTTCCACGTGATAGGCGTTGTTCCTTCAGCTTTAAGTGTAACACTGTAACTTGCCTTATAAGTCGCATTCTTAAGAGTTGCCCCAGTTTTGATTGTCGGCTTCGTCCCGTTAACTGCAACTGTAAGAGAAAATTCCTTCTCGTCATAACCGAACGAGTTCGAGGCCTTAATTACGAAAGTGAACGTTCCTGCTGCAGTCGGAGTACCTGAGATTTTCCCGGTTTTATCGTCAAGCTCAAGCCCATTAGGAAGATTTCCAGATTTCAAATTCCATGTGATTAGGGCTGTTCCTTCTGCCTCAAGAGTAAATGAATAATTTTCGCCTACTTTTGCCGAAGTCAAAGTTTTGTTGCTTAAGATTGCCGGCTTTATTCCTGACGGTTTAACGTTAATACAGCCTGGATCGTCAGAAGCCTCACCCTCAGAGTTTCTGCCTATTCCCATAACTGCGACAACGGTATCTTCCGGCTTACCAAGTACACGAACTCTTCTGCATCTGCCTATGATTAGATCTCTGACAATTTCGAGCGGTAAATATTGAACAGGATTTTTCTCATCGTTTTCATCGTCGAGTTCAAGACTTTTAGCAAGAGCTGTATATTTATTATTCGTAATAGTTAATGAACTGGAACCACCGCTCATTTTCCCGATTACTCCGCCGACAAAATTACCGCTGTCGCTCCAGCTGTGAACTTCTGAATAGGCCTCGTTGTCCTTAAGATTTCCCGCTAAATATTCACCGACAATTCCACCAGCATTAATTTCTGCCGCATGTTGGTCAAACACTGTAGCTTGCATTTGGTGCTGTGAAATTCCGTAAATCATATTGCCTTCTGAGACAACACAATTTTCAATACTTCCTCCCAGCATTCTTGAAGCTATGCCTCCGACGTAGCCGAATGCGCCGACATAATAAGGGTTCGAGAGAATTATAGAGTTCTCAACTTTGCAGTTCTTTATTGTCCCCGAAGTTATCACTGCGGCAATTCCTCCGGCAAACGTACTCTGCCAGTAAACAGAGATTTCACTCGCATATTCAAACGGAGCATAAGCTATGATTTTTCCTGTGAAACTGCAATTTTCAATCGTGCCGTCAAGCAGACTTATGACTATTCCAGCCGCCGCATGTCCCTGCAGAATTCCTGTAACGTTGAGATTTTTGACAGCATAGCCGTTTTGTGTCTTTATGCTTCCGAAGAGTGATGCAAAACTTGTTACTCCGCCTTTATGGTCTATTTCGATTGTGTGATTATTCCCGTCAAAATGTCCTGTAAAAGGCGTATCGTCGTCCGTTCCGATAATTCCCCAAGCCCCAAGACTTAAATCTTTAGTTAAACGATAATATAAGCCGTCGACATTGCTTTTGCTGTTCACTTTATTGCTTAGAGTCTGCAAAGCCGCAACGGAATCAATTATAAACGGGTTATCTTCGGTTGAGCCTGGCCCAACATAAGCGCATCCCGGTTCATCAGTGGCAATCCCCGCAGCATTACGGCCTATACCGTATCTAGCTAGAATTGTCATTTCGTTATTGCCTATGTATTCTCCGTCAATTTTTTCTAATGGAGCTTCGTTGCAAGTATATTGATTATTACTTATTGTGGGATTAGCTCCGCCCTCAAGCTCACCTATTATTTTTCCGAGCCGAATTTCATCACCCCAGCCATGAACTCCGGCATATGATTTATTATTGCTCACGGTGCCTTTTGTGATTGCTCCTGCTATTCCGCCTATTCTGATTTTTGACAGCGGTGATAAATCTCTAATGAACTGAGAGAAACCGGCAATAGTTACATCTTCACTCGTAAGGCAATTATCAATAGTTCCGTTGTCCATTCTTGCCGCAATGCCGCCGACATAACCCACAGCATAATAATCACAAGTAGGTGTAGAAGTTATCAACGCTTCTTTGACAATGCAATTCTTAATCGTTCCGGAGATTACATGTTCAACAATTCCTCCTGAGTATGTATCAGTTTTGCCATAATCCGCATCGTAAGCTGTCGAAGCCTTTAATCTTCCCGTAAAAACGCAGTCTTCGATTGAGCCGCTATGTAGATTTAACACGATACCTGCAACAAAGCGTCCTTGAAAAGTTCCGTTGACCGTGAGATTTTTGACAGCATAGCCGCTTTCTGTCTTAACATTCCCAAATAAAGAAGAATTTCCGCTCACCGTAATTTTATGGCCGTCTCCGTCGAAATGTCCTGTAAATGGATTGTCGTTTGTTCCAATTGCTTCCCACTCTGTTAATGTGAGGTCTAATGTCAATTTGTAATAAGTATTTCCAGTTTGTATAGCGTTGGAATTTATTTGTTCTCTGAGAGTTGTAATAGCTGTAAGTGAGTCGATAATTATCGGATCATCTTCTGTACCCGAACGTGCTCTAATACATCCTGGTTCATCTGTAGCTTCACCGTACATATCACAGCCTATGCCATATCCGAAACCTGTGCCGCCGTATAAATTATTCTCGATTGTCAGCTCCGAATCATCTTCGATTTCGCCTATTACTCCGCCTATATAAAGTTTCTCAGCAAAACCGCTGCTTTCCGTGTAGGCTTCATTGTCAGCTATAATCCCGCCGAAAGTCCCGCCTACTATACCGCCAATCCTGACAATTACACCTGTAGGGCTGTTAAACTCGCCATCGTTCAGATTAGTGGTGCCATTAATTATAATTTCATTCACATAACATTTTTCAATAGTCCCATCGAGCATGTTAGCGGCAATTCCTCCAGCATAACCGACGGAAGCGACAGGTGAAGGATTGCTGGTTATTGTGCTGTTCTCAACTGAACAGTCCTTGATTGTCCCTGACGAGAGAGTTTTTACGATGCCTCCTGCATATGTGCTTTCTTTGCCGTATTCTACCCCGTAAAAGCCTCCGTAAGTTAATCCGCTCAAAGTGCCTGAGAACGAGCAGCCTTCAATTAATGCGTTATATAGATTTAATGCAATTCCTCCGACTAAGCGAGCCTTAACAGTTCCACTTACTGCCAAATTTTTTATAGCATAACTTTGAACGGTCTTGATAGTTCCGAAGAGAGACGCTTCACCAGAGCCGCGATCTATATTTACTCGAATAGTTTTCCCATTTCCGTCAAAATGTCCTGTGAACGGGTAACTTTCAGTGCCAATCGGTTCCCAATCTGTGTAATTTTTCAATAGGCTGATATTTTTTTCAAGCCTGTAATAAGCTCCGTTGTTCTCTGTGCCGTTATTAACTCTTTGGCGTAAGTCTACAAGGTCAGCGGCTGTGTCAATAATATACGCATTAGCCTCATCATAACCGCTATTGCCTTCGTCCCAATATGAAGCATATGAACACGAAGCAGCAAGTATGATGAGTAAAAACGCAGCTAGAAATTTCTTCATGTAATTCCTCCTGTGTAATAAATTTTGAATGGGTTTTTGTGGAATGATTAATTCTACAATATGGAAAAGTAAATCTGCAACTAAATCCACCGTCTTAAAATGTTTACAATATTCATGTTGTATAATTGCGCAAAATCATAAATTTTTCATTAGGAGGTAAAAATTTCTTAATGCCTTATAATTTCCATGACATAGAAGCTAAATGGCAAAATAACTGGAACTCGTCAAAGTGTTTTGAAAGTGAGACTGACCCATCACGCGAAAAATTTTTCTGTCTTGAGATGTTCCCATATCCCAGCGGAGCTTTACACATGGGCCATATTCGGAATTACTCAATCGGTGATGTCCTCGCAAGATTTTTACGCAAAAAGGGGAAAAACGTTCTCTACACAATCGGCTTTGACAGTTTCGGAATGCCCGCCGAGAATGCCGCAATAAAGTTCAAGACTAAGCCGCATGATTGGACATTATCTAATATCGAATACATGACCCAGCAATTAAAGCGAATGGGCTATAGCTATGACTGGAGAAGAGAAGCTATTACTTGTCTGCCGGATTATTACCGTTGGAACCAATGGATATTTTTGCAGATGTACAAACGCGGTATAGTTTACCAGAAGGAAGCTCCCGTGAACTGGTGCGAGACATGCGGAACTGTTTTAGCTAATGAACAAGTTGTTGACGGCGGATGTTGGCGTTGCGGAAATCCTGTGCACAAGAAAAATCTTAAGCAATGGTTTATCAAGATTACGGATTACGCGCAAGAACTTCTTGACGACATCGAGAAAGATTTAAATCCTGGCTGGCCTCGACGAGTTCGGATAATGCAAACAAATTGGATTGGCCGTTCCGAAGGTGCAAGACTTTCATTTAATATTCCTGAACTTGATTATGAGCTTGAGGCGTTCACTACGAGATTTGATACGATTTTCGGCGTTACGTTTATCGCGCTTGCTCCTGAACATGAACTTGTGAAGAAAATGCTTGCTTCAATGAATGCTGACGAGGCCGCAAAACTTTCTGAGTTCATAAAACTTGTAGCGTCTCAGTCTTCAATTGAACGTTCTGACGCTGGAGCTGAGAAATTAGGCTTCAAGACGCCGTTTTTCGGGATTAATCCTGTTACGGGCAAGAAAGTTCCGATTTGGATAGCAAACTATATCTTAATCGATTACGGAACCGGAGCAATTATGGGAGTTCCTGCACACGATCAACGAGACTTTGATTTTTGCCGGAAATATGACATTCCGATTATTCCCGTCATTAATCCTTCGGACGGAACAGTTTTAGACGGTTCGACTATGACAAAAGCATTTGAGGAGGACGGCATTTCGTGTAACTCCGGCCAATTCGACGGAATGAAGACGGCTGAAGCAATCCCAGCAATGATTGACTGGGGCGAGAAAGAAGGAATTTGCAAGCGTGAAGTTAACTTTAAATTGCGCGACTGGTTAATTTCTCGTCAACGTTACTGGGGAACTCCAATTCCATTTGTTTATTGCGAAAAGTGCGGAGTTGTGCCAGTTCCTGAGGAGCAATTGCCGGTAATTTTGCCTGAAGATGTCGAAGTTAAAGAGGTTGGACATTCGCCGCTGCTTGACCGTCCGGATTTCTTGAACACGACTTGTCCGCATTGTGGTGGCCCTGCTCGTCGTGAAGCTGACACTATGGATACATTCTTCTGTTCGTCATGGTATTTTGATAGATATTGCTCGCCTGGTGATAAGAATTTGCCGTTTGAGAAAGCTGACGTTGATTACTGGATGCCGGTTGACCAGTATATAGGGGGAATTGAGCACGCTTGCTTACACTTGATTTACGCAAGATTTTTCGCAAAGTTCCTGACTGATATAGGCTTAACCGAAGCACGTGAACCGTTCACAAATCTTTTAACTCAGGGAATGGTGATTAAAGACGGGGCGAAGATGTCAAAATCGCTTGGCAACACCGTAGACCCGACCGAAATGGTTAAAAAGTTCGGAGCTGACACGATAAGATTATTCATATTATTTGCCGCGCCGCCGAATAACGATTTGGAATGGTCAGATAGAAACGTTGAGGGTGCACATAGATTTCTTAATCGAGTTTGGCGTTATGTTGAGGAAAATTGCGAGGCTCTCAAGAAATACGGGACAAAGATTATTCCGATGAGTGAGCTTAAGAGTTCGACACTTCGGGATTTGAAGCGGAAAATTCATACGACGATTAACGATGTTACGCATGACATTCAAGACGAGAAGCAATTCAACACTGCTATAGCGCGCTTAATGGAACTCACGAACGCGATTTACTCATGCAATGATGACACTTCCGAAGCGTGGGAAGTTAAGCGTGAGGCCGTCGATACTTTGCTGAACTGTTTATCCCCGTTCTGCCCGCATATCACCGAAGAACTCTGGGAAATGCTCGGCCATGAAAAAATGTTATGCCTTGAGGATTGGCCGGTTGCTGATGAAGCCTCGATGACGAAGGACAACGTTACGATTGTAGCGCAGATTAACGGTAAAGTTCGCGGAAAATTTGAGCGTCCTGCGGGAATGCCCAAAGATGAACTTGCGAAGAGCATAACTTCCGAACAATTCATAATTGACAAGATTGCGGGAAAAGAAATCGTGAAAGTTATTGCCGTCCCTGATAAACTCGTTAATATCGTCGTAAAAGGTTAAAAAAGTTGTCTCCTGCTCAAGACGGGCGGGAGATTTTTTTTAGAAAAGTGATATAATCTTTATAATTCTACAAAATAGTATTGCATTTTCAAACAAATTCCGTAACAAATAAAATACTTAAGGAGGAACTTCTTATGAGAAATCGTAATTGCCTCAAAAGGTCAGGTTTTACGCTTGTCGAGTTGTTAATCGTAATCGTTGTAATCGGCGTATTGAGCACAATGATGATGCTTTCAAGTACAGAAGCGGTGAGTTCAGCAAAAGCAAATAATATTATAAGTAACCTTCGTAACTGGAAGACAGCAACGCTTGAATGGTATACGGATAATATTGATAAGGTTAACACAAGCACAGGGAAAGTTAAAAATAGCAGTGGAACTGATGGATATTTTAGTCAAGTTGTCAAAGCTAAGGATATATTGCCATATCTCGGAGGAGGCTTAGAGATAGATGGTGATAATGTCAAGGATGCCTCAGGCGGAATATACGAAACTGGTTATTATAATAATAGAGATTGGACAATCATATATACATTGCCTCCAGGAGATAAAGATAACGCCAGTCTTCTACCTAAAATCGAAGCACGCGCAGATTCACTTGGTCTTATGAAATACCATTATAGTTATACTAAACCGTATAAGGTAGAATGGAATGGTAATAAGCCTTCAAATAGTTACCGAATTGCTATTATTGCGGTAGATTTCTCACAATAGCTTTCAGAATAACAAAATTCACGCGGTCAGGCTATTCACAGCTTGGCCGTTTTTTTATTGGTATAATTATTCACGGAG
>ERZ842401.992-NODE-992-length-41851-cov-10.202196_pt1 | contig 41851 bp, 46 predicted proteins | sample MGYA00521270_ERZ842401 | MGnify/ENA primary metagenome ERZ842401 (study PRJEB31892, sample SAMEA3878208) | bioreactor metagenome | biome: Moose rumen | place: Sweden | collected 2011-10 | study: EMG produced TPA metagenomics assembly of the PRJEB12797 data set... | reverse complement strand
CAAAGAGACCAAGGATGAAGATATGTACAAACTGCTTCCTGAATTTTGGGAAGACATTAACTGAATCAACAAACATATATATATAAACAATGGTGAACACCTTGCTGATGGCAACATCCATCGGCAAGGCTAAAGGTAATAAACCGATAGCTTGACGGGGTTCACCGAACAGTTACGATAAAGTGTTCACCTTGTCAAAGAAACGTTTTGAAGATGATGATATACAGATGGTGGTTATAGGTGTGCGCAATGTTCTCTGGCTAAAACAAGTTACGGCCATCAAAACCAATGTAAAGAGCTTGATTGACAATTCTATTAGAAAAACGAAGGACAATCTTGACAAAATAGACATGGCAACATTCGATCATATTATCATGGATGTCTCTGTCCAAGAAGGGTGTTGGGAGTTTGATACACTCTACCGTGTTATAAAGATTATTGTTGACAGAGCTATTCAGGAAACTATGCTAAATGATTATTTTTCTGCATTCCAAGGCGAAACAGAGGTGCTCCGAAAGATTAAGAATATTGATAAAGGAATAGCAAAAGGTGTAGATAATGAAATGTCCAAGATACTGCGCTACAATGAATTGTATGTGAATGGTGACTTTGTTAACAAGACTTTTAGCCAGGTTTGTAACGGAGATATTTTTGAGATACGTGACACACGATACATGCTACTATGTCAGCCTTGCAATCTTGAGATTAGATCAGATGGGAAACGGAATAGAGATATGGACCAATCATACCTCATACCAATTGTTGAGTTGGAGAAAGGTGCTGACGGGAAAGAAAGCCCCAAAGAGAGAAAACCACACTTTCAAGGTTTGGAGATGCCTCAATCAGAAAAAGTATGCTTCTTAAACCTTGCTGAATTCAAAACAGTACCACTTTCTGTCATTGACCTTGTGGCGTTCAATCCGAACGGAATAGCACACATAGATATGGGCAAGAATGTGCAAAATGTAGATTATGATGCGGTTCTTCAAGAAAACATGAAGAAACGCTACGGAAGGATTTATAAAAAAATAAAATACTACTACGATATTTGGTTGAAAGTTTGCAACTTAAATATGCCAGTGAACGAAAAAGTCGAACTGAAGAATTTATGTAGCCGGCCATGTGAGTTGGGATGTGTTATCCCTCATCCTGAACTTAATGGGAAGGTTATCAATTTTGGCATTCGGAGAATTGCTCGATTGAGGAATCCATTGGCTCAGGATATGTTGGAGGCTTTCATGGGCTATATGGCGCGTCCAGCTTATGATGTAGATTTTAGTATCAGATAGGTACAAAGATAGAAATTTAACGATATAGGCTTCGTCTCTGCGAAGCAGATATGAAGCAAGTTGTTGTACTTCCGTCGCGTGAGATGTCACTGGGGACAGGTCAGTGACATCAGGTGAAAATCTTATGAGAATTTGAGACAGACATGCCAAGACAGGCTCGTAAGGAATCAGGAACAGGGATATTTCATGTCATGATGCGGGGCATCAACCACCAAAATATCTTTGAGGACGAAGAGGATAACTACCAGTTCATTAACACCCTCGACCGGATGCGCGATGTCAGAAACCTGTCCCCTGCCATTTAAGAAGTAAAATGTCAATCTTTTCTAAAAAAAGAGTTATTTGAAGTAAAATTTGTAACTTTGCACCCTACGATGGCCTCATTGAGCCCCGTAAGTTGACGGTTCTAATCATAAAGTAGCTGAAAATCAGAACGATATGATAAGAGGAGAATGTAATGATAATTGTTTAGGGCGCGACACAAGGATGTGTGGTGACCCCATTTCTTGGTTTCCGATGAGAGTGACATACTCGCGTGAACTCAAGGTGAAGGCAGAACTAGACCGGTTAGAGATAGAAAACTTTTTGCCGATGATGTATAAGTTGGCAGATGTTGATACAGAGAATCCTCGCCGTGAACTGGTGCCAGCCATCAACAACCTCATTTTTGTTCGCTCGTCTAAGCCTCGGATCAGTACTTTGAAATCGACCAATGCGGTGTTGCAGCCCTTGCGCTATATCATGGATCGAACAGCCCAACGGGAGCATACTATTATGACGGTGCCTGATGTTCAGATGCAGAACTTTATGCGCGTCGCTTCCAAGACCGATGACAGTGTGATGTTCCTCAACGACGAGACCATCGTCGGCAAGGTCGGCAAGCGTGTTCTAATTACAGGAGGTGTTTTCAATGGTGTCACAGGAGTCATCCGCCGTGTCAAGCGCTGTAAGCGTGTGGTCGTTGAACTTGAAGGTATAGCCAGTGTCGCCATTGCTTTCGTTCCAGCTGTTTTGATCAAGGAAATAGGAAGCTGAAATTGTGTGATGTTAATTTCTTTTAGGTTATGTCTGTTTATGTAGAAAACAAATCGATATATGAACCGGAGGAAGAAGATTTTGACCTGAAAAGTTATCCTTTCAATCCGGAAGACATATCTATCGACAAGAAACCTATGATGATGGATGCCATTATTCGTAGGTTTAAGCAGGGAACTATTATTATGCATCCTGATTTTCAGCGTGAAGAGGTATGGAGCAGGGAAACAAAGTCTCGTTTGATAGAGTCGCTTCTTCTAAGGATTCCTATCACCATGTTCTATGTATCTGCCGATGAAGAAGGTAAACTGACTGTTGTTGATGGTCTTCAGCGATTATCCGCAATCAGGGATTTTGTGTTAAAAGAAGAGTTCAAACCGACAAATACGAAAGGACTTGGTGATGGTATGCGCCTCCAAGGACTTGAGTTCCTGATTCAATATGAGGGAATGACGTTTAATGAACTACCTATCAATATGCAGAATCGCATCAACGAGACGGAGTTCACTTTTACTATCATTAATCCAGGCACGCCAGAGGAAGTCAAACGCAACATCTTTAAGCGAATCAATACAGGTGGTGAAGGCCTGAAACCTCAAGAAATTAGGAATGCCTTGTATGCAGGCAAGGCTACAGAACTGCTGAAAAACCTTGCCACTTCACTAGCATTTAGAAAAGCGACAACAAGTTCTGTACGCTCTAACAGAATGGAGTCTTACGAGGTGGCGCTTAGAGGCATAGCTTTTATTCTTAGAGATGCAAACTCTTATCCCAAAAATGGAAACATGGATAAATTCCTTGGCGATACCATGGTCATTTTGAATAGTTATCCTGAGTTTTCCGACAGGGAAATTCTAAGGCTCGAAAAGATGGAGGAGTTGGATTTGAGTTATATTAAAAAGGATAGGATAGATAATCTTGAAGAGATATTCAAATTGTCTATGAGAAGAGCAAAGAGCCTATTTGGTTCACATGCCTTCCGCAAAAGTTATGGAGATAAGCGGCGTTCACCTATTAATAAGGCATTGTTTGAATTGTGGTGTAGCACGCTTGCCGTCATGGACGACAGCGATTTTAATAAACTTCGTAGCAGTAGCCAATTTATGGAAGAGTATAATAAACTATTGGATGACGAGAAGTTCAACATCTATATTTCTCGTGACAGTTGGAAACCTACTTCCGTGCGAAAACGTTATGAAATGATTAATGATTTGATTAAGAAATATACATTATGATACAAAAAGTAAGGCTGAACGGCTTTAAATCGTTTGACGATACCAGTATTGAGTTGAAAGAACTCACGCTGCTTACAGGATTGAATAGTAGCGGTAAAAGTTCTGTCATTCAGGCTATAGAAATGGCAGAAACTTTCCGCAGTACGAACGGCCGAACGTTCTTGTTAAGCAAACATGGAAATGTCAAGGAATTGACTAATGAGTCTTATAACGGTTTTGAGATTGATGTCCAATCCGACAATTATTCAGTTCATCTGGATACAGATGCAGGGAAAAGCATCTTTGAAGGTGAAATGACAGATAGTATATTCTACTTAGAGGCTGGTCGTAATGGTGGTGTCAATGCCATTGAAGTCTTTAGCGAAGATTCAGAGATAGGTTCAAAAGGAGAGAATGTTCTCAAGTGTATTGATGCTCATTGGAATGACATCCTTCCAGAAGCAATTCGCCACAAAAATGCTGAAGGTGACACATTTAGTTATAATTTAAAGGCATGGTTGAATCTTATTTCGCCTAATGTCAGATTCAATTATAAAGTAAATGAATTGAGTGATGATTCTTATGCAACTTATAATGGTTTCAGAACATCGAATGTCGGATTTGGTTTGAGTTACACCTTGCCTGTAATAGCGCTTCTTCTACGTGCCTCTCTACTTCCCGGTAGCGTTGTCCTTTTGGAGAATCCGGAAGCCCATCTTCATCCAAAAGGCCAGACAGAGATGGGTAAATTGATAGCTTGTGCAGTGAAGGCTGGTGTGCAGGTCATAGTTGAAACCCATAGCGACCATTTGTTTGATGGCATCAGAATATTTGCTAAGGAAGATGGCCATTTTGCAGAAAAATTCAAGGGATATTGGTTTGAACTTAATGATGATAACCTCACACAGTGGGATTATGTACTGATTAACGATGCTGGACAGCTTGCGAAAGAGGCCCCGCAGGGCTTTTGTGACCAGTTTGAGATCAATGCAATGCAACTAATTTAAGTCCTGTCCTATGTATTCTTACTTCAATGAGTGCATACCACGTAATCAGGTGGTTGAACAGTATGCTTTGGCATTGCAGGATACTGCTCTTGCGTATGCGTCGCTAAAAAAGCTACATAACAATCTTGAAGGAATTGTGACCACAGTAGATTGGAATTCCATATTGATGAGCGATGATGGCATTTCTCTTGGAGATTGCATTAAGAAGATTCATAACCAATCGGTCCGCAATCTTGTCTGTTCATGGCTTACGAATTATCCTGTTCGAGATTATCTTGATGAGACTATCAATGAAGACGATTTGATAGAGCAGTCATACTCTCTTTCCATTGAAGGTACTGACTATCCTGCCACTAATTTGGCGATAGCCTATTATAATGGCATATTCATGTTTACGCTTGGCATACATGAGGATTTGCGAAAAAACGAACTGACCTTAGTCGGTGCTGGTGATAAATCACTTTCCGTATGCAATCTTTATTCCCAGCAGCCAGAGAACGTCGCTTTCGTTGAGCAGTTTATCATTGATGCAGAGAACTCTACGCTGAGCATTACAGAGCAGATAGACAAGCTGCTTGATGGAAGAGTAAAAAGAACAAATGCTTATTGCCAAGCATTCAGCAAACTTGGTGATGCTAATCAGAAAGCCATACTCGACAGGTTAAAAAGAGCCAAAGAACTAAACCTCCTTGACTTTAAGGTTGACAATGATATATTCCGGCAAACAAGTGGTTTTGATAAGAAAGAGAAATATTCTGGGCCTGTTTATGAGTTACGTGTTAGGGAACCCAAAGAGATACGGATATACTTCCAATATGTAGAAAACATGTATTATGTCCTGTCAATGGGTGGTAAAGGCACTGATCAAAATGCAGATATAGCTCTGGCTTTTGATAGAATCAAACAGATAAGGCAATTATAGCATGATAACAACAGATATTGACAGATGGCTTGATGAATTGTCGTTGGATAATCATTATGAAATATATGATTTGTACACGACAGTATCTTCGGAGATGAATATGAACTTGTTTCATATCAGTATCAATGAGAACTACCCGCGACGATTGTTCATTATACCTGTTGCACAGGATATGGATACATTGATGTTGACTGATAAGTCAAAGCCTGTGTTCATCAAAAAATTCCAAGATAAGTTCTGTGGAGGAGAGGATTGTGAATCATTTTTTTCTATAGAGGTTGCGAAAGAGAAAGATGAGAAGTGATAAAATAATCAATCCCGTTCCATTCGAGTCATCTGTGTTCTTCTTGAAACATGAAACTTGAATCTTGAAACTAAAAATATTTTTGCGGCACTGAGCCATCAGAACTTACGCGCATTCTGTTTTGCTCTTAACAAGTGGAGTTGTTAAGTAACCCTGAACCCTGAACCATTTGTGGGCTCTTGCTGGCAACAGCAAAACACACAAATTAAATAATCGGCATAAGCAAGGAAATGTGATAGGAAAGAATCTCATCAGCCTCCAGACATCAGACATCACGAGTTCCCGTGCACCTTCAATCGGTGGCGGCTTTAGCCAACCAACTATTGAGGTCGGGAACGAGTATCGGAGCCAACAACGCTGAGGCGTGTAACGCAATAAGCAAAGCAGACTTTAAGAGTAAATCTTATATAGCGTTGAAGGAAGCTCGTGAGTCTCTCTACTGGATAGAATTACTTCATCGCAACAACTATATAGATGACAAGCAGTATAATAGCATATATGCTGACTGTGAGGAATTAGTCAAGATCCTTGTCACTCGTTGTAAGAGAATTAATGAAGAAATAGAAAAGAAATAAAATGAGAAAAATGGATGCGTTGTATGAGTCTTACTTCTTACATCTGACATCATATTCTCTCTCATAAGACAAAAGGTTTCCCATCGTTACAACTTGCAGCAGTTAACTCACTGAGAATCAGTTAAGAAGCGATTTTGAAAATCAATTTTCCCCAAACATATCCCAAACAAATGGAATCAGTAGGGAATCAAGTGGAAATCAAGCCTTTACAGACGTTTAATGTCGGTGTCAAGATTCTTTCATCTGTTAACCGGTAGTGACTCACATGTCCGGCTCAAAATTACAAAGAATTTTTGAAATACGCAAGAAAAAACGGATTAAGTTTAACACCCCATGAAACTGAGCATCACTCGTAAAAAGAAGACCGAAAGCATCTCTGTTGAAAATAATCGGGTGAATGAAATACGTAAAGAAACCCAACTGGACCTTAATCTTGAACTATCAGATATCCCTAAGTCCCTTGTGGATTTTATAAAGAAGCATTTGTAAAAGAAGTATGGTTTCCCATAGAATAGATCTTCATCCATTATACATTTTGAAGCATGAGCGAGATTTCTGACTCGATACAAGCGAAATGTTTAGCATTCAGTGATAGAATCATCAAACTGAATGACTACCTGCTGAAAGAGGCTGCAAATGCGAAACCTGCGTATAAGGTGGTAAAAGGAAAGAGAGTATATGAAAAGTCGGTACCTGTATATTTACAATCGGTATCAAACTTGTGCAACCAATTGCTAAGAAGTGGCACGAGTATAGGTGCCAATAACGCCGAGGCAACAAATGCTGTTAGTAAAACAGACTATCGTTCGAAGTCGTATATAGCCTTAAAAGAAGCAAGAGAATCCTTATACTGGATAGACTTATTGCATAGAAACGAATATATAGATGATAGGCAGTATGAAAGTATTTATACAGATGCTGAAGAGCTGGTAAAGATCTTTGTTGCTAGGTGCAAGAAGTTAGATGCAGAGTTGAATGTTGGCAAATAAACTCAGCCCTCAGCCCTCAACCTTCAGACATCTTTTGGCCTGTTCTGAGAAAATCCGAGAGAAGTTGAAAAGACCCTTGTTTAACTAGAAAACAAAAATCTACAATAATAAACATTCTTTAACAAAAGCAATAATAAAATGACAGGAGCTTGGCTTCTGGCTAATGACTTGAAACAAATGTATGATTGCACAGGTGGTCGTGTAACGATGCAGTTCGATACTGCCAGTCAGAACGAATAAACTAATAATTTATATGAAGAAAGTAATGTTAGTGTTTGGAACACGCCCGGAGGCCATCAAGATGTGCCCGCTGGTGAAGGAGTTCCAGAAGCACCCTACAGAGTTTGAGACTATAGTGTGTGTGACTGGTCAGCACCGGGAGATGCTGGACCAGGTGCTGACCATCTTTGATGTGAAGCCCGATTACGACCTGAACATCATGAAGCAGGGACAGGACCTCTACGATGTCACTGCCCGTGTGCTCACGGGTATGCGTGATGTTTTCAAGGAGTGCAAGCCTGATGTAGTGCTTGTGCATGGCGACACCACCACCAGCACAGCTGCTGCATTGGCTGCATTCTACCAGCAGATTCCCGTAGGCCATGTGGAGGCTGGCCTGCGCACACATAACATCTACAGCCCCTGGCCTGAGGAGATGAATCGCCAGATTACCGGTCGCATTGCCACTTATGACTTTGCCCCTACACCACTCAGTGAGAAGAACCTGCAGGAAGAAAAGGCCCACGGCCAAATCTTTGTCACCGGTAATACCGTTATAGATGCCCTCCATATGGTGGTTGATAAGTTGAAGACGGACAAAGCTCTTGCAGATGAACAAATCAATGTCCTCAAGAATGCTGGTTACGACGTAACTCGCCTTGACGGAGGCAAGAAGCTGGTTTTAATTACTGGACACAGAAGAGAGAACTTCGGTGAAGGCTTCATCTCTATGGTTACTGCCATGAAAGACCTTAGCGAGAAGTATCCCGATGTAGACTTTGTATATCCCATGCACCTGAACCCCAACGTCCGTAAGCCTATTCATGAAGTATTTGGTGAGGATTTGACCCGCCCGAACTTCTTCTTTATCGAGCCCCTGCAGTATCTAGAGTTTGTCTATCTCATGGAGAAGAGTACTGTGGTACTTACAGACTCTGGCGGCATTCAGGAGGAGGCACCTGGTTTGGGCAAGCCTGTACTTGTCATGCGTGACACTACCGAGCGTCCAGAGGCGCTTAAGAGCGGTACAGTTCACCTAGTTGGCACCAATCACGATCTCATTGTGAATGAGGTCAGTACCCTGCTTGATGATGCTGCCGCATACGAGAAGATGAGTAAAGCCGTGAACCCTTATGGCGACGGCAAAGCCTGCTCACGTATTGTACGTGCTCTTAATGGCGAAGATGTTGACCGTTACGAGGTTAAGTAGCACTTGAACCCTGAATCGTGAACCATAAGTTCTGGGTCAATAGAAGGTTTAGCTCGACGGCCGATAGGGAACCAAAGGTCGCTGGCGCGAAGCGGAAAAGCAAAGTCATTGCAACGCCACACTCTGCTTGCAGAAAACCGTCCCGCAGATCTCAGAGTGAATAATAACAATTAATCATTGGAGAGTAGATGACAAAGGCTTATAATTTCCTATTGGTATTCACAATATTTGCGAATACATATTGTATACCTTCCGCAGGAATAGGTTATGGAGAGATCTTATTGATTCCTCTTTTACCGATATTGTTTTTTCGAAGCCTAAAGAAACATGGGCATGCAACAACGCAGGCTTACGGTATGTATATATTCTTTTTGATTTATGCTTTAGTCGTTACGCTAATTAATGTTTCTTTATTTCCAGAAATTGATTTCGGTGAGACACTAAAACGCCTAATTAGAAATTTTTATTATGTTTTATTGTTTATCTATTTCTCTAGGTATTTTTTTAATTATTTATTAGCCAAGAAGTATTTTACATATTTTTCAGTCGCTCTAGCAGGATTTGTAATAGTTCAGTTTGTAACGTACTATTTTCTTGGTATATATATTGATGGTCATATACCGGGGTTATCTATTGATGCCTCGATGTTAAATGAGCACACATTGAAAGCAGCGGAATTTGCCGGTTATGTTAGACCAACAGGTTTTTTAAGTGAATGTGCTAATTGTGCTCATGTTCTTGGTTTAAGTCTAATTATCGAGTTGGTACCTTATAAGGGTGAAGAGCCAAATAAAAAACTAATAATACTTTATATTGCCGGACTTGTTATGACCACATCTGCTAATGCATTCGTTGAAATATTCGTAGCGGGTGCTTTATGGGTTTTATTTAAGTTGCGGAATAGGAAATCATCATTTTCAAGAGCCGGAGTAGTTATTTCATCTGTTGTCGCCATTCTTTTATTTATTTCCGTAATCCCGAAGATTCCTATGGTTTATGATGTTGTTGAGCGGTTGACAACAATTAACGAAGCCACAGATAATTCTGCAGGACTTAGAGTATTACGTGGCCCAGCTTTTTTCAATGAGATGAATCCTGTTAGTAAGACTGTTGGAATTGGTTTTGGTAATTTTTTGGGGTATAAAAAACATTTTCAGATTAATACCATTCACGAAGAGGATGATGAGTACATGGCCTCACTCCCAGACTATCTAGTTTCTACTGGAATTATAGGTTTTTGTCTTCTTTTGTTGTGCATTTTAGTTTCTTTTAGGAATAAACCTCATAAAAATAGAGACATTTTAATTCTGTTACTAGTAATATGCGTATCATCTAGTATAGCGCATTCTCCAATATGGGTTTTGTATCTCTCTTTTGCACTATGGGGGAATCATTTAGATTTTAATTCGAAATATAACAAAAATGAAAGTATTGTTTATAACACTTCATTCAATTAATAATCCGGGATCTGCATTACAAGCATTTGCTTTGAACCGTTTTTTGCAGAAGAACGGGATTGAAAATGAAATCATTGACTATCGACCTCCCTATTCCAAAGTTGGTAGGAGAAAATTTAGAGCGATCATAAGTTCTATTTTATTTTTTCCTTCATTTATTTCTTCAAATCGAAAGTATTCTCGATTTATGAAGCAAAATATGACGCTAACGGAGAAGACTTATAGAAAATATTCGAGTTTACTTTCAAATCCCCCTCAGGCTGATGTGTACATGACTGGCAGCGACCAATTATGGAATACGTTTTATGATTGTGGAAGGGACGATTCATACTATCTTCGTTTTGTCGCAAAAGGAAAGAAAGTTGCTTACTCTACAAGTGTAGGTAAAAGTGATATTTCCGATAATGAATTGAGTTTTATAATTGAAAGGATTAAGGACTTTGAGATGCTTTCCCTACGAGAGAAAAGTACTTGTGAGCTGTTCCAATCCGTTTTGAATAAACCTGTAAGATGGGTTTGTGACCCTGTCCTTCTTCTTCCGGCATCTGATTATGATGGTTTTCAAACATCTTTATGCAAAGAAAAGTATGCGGTAGTTTATCTATCTGAAAAAAGCGACTTACTTGAGCAAGTTATCGCACGTGTAAGGGAAGAACTGGGGCTGTCTATTATTCAGGCTGGTGGATTAGTGAAGCGTTGTAGTTGTGATAAACTTATTTCTGCAGTCGGTCCTGAAGACTTTATATCTTTGATTAAAAATGCAGAATTAGTCATTTCAAGTTCGTTTCATGCAACAGCTTTCTCTCTACTTTTACATAAGAATTTCATATCAATACTCCCCGGCGGTAATGGAGAACGTATTATAAGTATCTTGGAGTTAAGCCATTTAAAGAATAAGATTGTGAATAGTATAGCAGATTATGATGCTGCCATTACAGCGCCTGATTATAAATCTGTGGACGAATTAATGTGTCCATTTATCAAGCAGTCACAAGAATTTCTTTTGTCAATTGTTCAATAAGGTTTATGGCAGAATTAAAGAACGTATTGAGAATAGTCTGCGAAGAAGATTGTTGTGGCTGTGGCGCATGTATTAGCATTTGCCCCAAGGAAGCATTGTATTATTCGCAGGATACTTATGGGTTTATTCATCCTTCACTTCACGAAAATCAATGTATAAATTGTGGAAAGTGTTTGAAAACATGTCCAGCATTGGTCGCAATTAAGCAAACACCTATAAAAGCATTAGCCGCGATATCTAAGTCTTCTAATGTGGTCAAATCAAGTTCTTCTGGTGGCGTCTTTTATGAGGTGGCGTCTTATATAATTAAGAACAATGGTGTCGTTTACGGCTGCATCATGGACGACTCTTTCCAAGTAAAGCATACAAGAGTCGAGAGAATTGAAGAACTTGTCCCTTTAATGCGCTCCAAATACGTACAGAGTGACCTTAACTTTATATTCCGTGATATTGAGAAGGATTTAAAAAACGGTTTGTGTGTTCTGTTTGCCGGTACCCCATGTCAAGTTTCCTCTTTAAAGAATTATGTATCAACAATTAAACATTCTGGGAGATTGTATACCATTGACATTGTGTGCCATGGCGTACCTTCTCAATCGTTTTTTAATAGTTATATTGACAGCCTAAAATCGAAAGAAGGGGAAATTGATAGTTTTGTGTTTAGGGCAAAACGTACTGTCCGAAATGGCATGAATTGGTTTTATTCTTTCAGAAGAAAAGGAGAAAGAAAAGAGAATTTTAGAAATTGGCCATCGGATTCCTATGCATATTATTATATGATGTCATATTTGAATCGAGAGAGTTGCTACCATTGTAAATATAGTACTAAGGAAAGAGTGGGTGATTTTACATTATGCGATTTCTGGCATTGGGAGAAATATTCTTTTACTTTTAAATATGGGAGTACTGTTTCTGGTGTATTCGTTAATTCTAAAGAAGCTCAGGAATTGTTTCAACATATCAATCAAAATTTTCTATATCAAGAAACTAATGTTGAACATATCGTTGAAAATAATGGATGTTTGAAACGACCAGTGAAGAAACCCGTCGATAGAAATATCATTCTTGAAAAGTATTCAAACGGGGGGTTTACAGAGGTTGACACATATTTTTGCGCCAATCATAAGAGTCAGATAAAAAAGGAAAAGCTTAGAATGCTTGTTCCTCAGCGGCTATTAAATTTAATGGCTTGTATTATAGCAAAGGCAAAGAAGAAGATATGAAAAATATAATTTTGACAATAGATACAGAAGGCCCGAGAGGATCGGATCCTGTATTGTATCAGATATGGGGGAGGGCCAATGATGGTAATTATTACGGAGTTCCCAAAATAATAGAGATTTGTGATAAATACGATATCAAAGCTATATTTTTTGTTGATATTCCAGAAATCTGGGATTTGGGCTATGAAAAAATTAAAGAGGTGATATTGTACATAAAAGAGAAAGGTCATGATGTTGGAGTTCATGTTCATCCTCATCATATGCCAGGTGAATCACGTCATTTTCTTTTTGATTATTCAAAAGAAGAACAATTTGATATAATTAAAAAATGTACAGATAAATACATTGAAATTTGTGGTGAGACTCCAAAATCCTTTAGGGCAGGGAAGTATGGTGCCAATAGAGATACCCTTGATATAATTGAAGAACTAGGCTACCAATACGATTTTTCGGAGTTTTATTCCAACAAGTGGTGCGGTATCAATCCGGAAATAGCCTATGTTTTACCTCAGAGATATAAATCGTTATTGGAGATACCTGTAACTATATTTAAAAGTTGTTCGTTATTTGGATACTCTAGATTCGACAAATTAGAGGTTACCAACATCACCTCGGAAATGAAGCATGTTTTGAAACTTTATTCAAAGTCTAAAAACGATGAAGTGATAGTGTTATTTATGCATAGCTTCTCTTTTGTGGATTTTATGCATCACCCAGATAATCCACCAGTATGCGAAGAAAACATCAGACGTTTTGAAAGCGTTTTGAATTTCATTTACTCTTCTAAGTTATTTTGTTTTATTTCTGAAAAAGACTTATCAAATATTGAGGTGCCCGATCATACCGACTCGAAGGATAATGTATTGGGGACGAGAGGTTTATTCCGCCAGCTTTACTATACATACCTTCGAGCATATGAAATTAAGTCATATAACACCAAGGCCAAAATTCTGGTGGGCGCATTTTGGTTTTGCGGAGTTATTGGTTTTGCCATATTATTATTTATCTTAAAATATATATTTGATTATGCAGTTTTGTAAAACTTATAAAGATATACCAGAATATATCAAATCGCGGTTATGCGATGCGAATGTGTTTTATACACCAGAATATGAGAATAATGTTCTTTTAAGACATCAGACAATCATATATTTGTGGGATGAGCGTGAAATTTTGGTGGCGCGCATGAAGAAAGTGCTTTTTCTGAAGGCGGCTGTCCTTGATTCTGAGCCATATATTTATGGAGAAGGGGTTAATACCAAGGCTTTCTTAGACGAAGCGATGCAGGTATTAAAAGATAATGGAGTTCAATGGACTGTATGTTCTACTACGGCTATGTTTAATAACTATCCACAAAAGAGTAGAGTTGTACCAAGCGGTGATTATGTAATTGATTTGTCATTATCAGAAGAAGAATTGTGGGGAAATGTTCACAGTAAACATAGAAATAGTATAAGAAAAGGTGAAAAGGATGGCATTGTTATTCAATTTGGAAGCAATGATGAACAAATTAAAGACTATTCCGAGTTATCAAAAGAGACTTATGAGCGAAGTAATCTGGATGGCTCTGACGTTAATTATTATAAGTCTCTAATTGAAGGGCTTGAAAAATATACTGTTTTGGCTTTTGCAAAGGATGCAAAAGATGTGCTACAATCTGCAGGAATGTTTTATTATAATAAGAATATTGCTTATTACTTACACGGTGCCTCTGTAAGGAAACCATCGCCAGGTGCAACGAATTATCTCTTATGGACGACTATTATGCATTTTAAACAAATGGGTGTTAGGCGTTTTAGTTTTGTGGGCTACCATAACAATGCGGAACCTGGATCAAAGTTAGATGGCATACAACGATTTAAAGAACGTTTTGGAGGACCATTAGTGCCAAGCTATAACTTTAAATATATTCAGTATAAATTTGCGTATAAGTTATTTAGTATAGCAATGCAACTAAAGAGTCGCAACATATTTAAGACTTATAAGGATTCTATTGATGAGCAAATAGAAGAATTTGGATATGAGGATTTAAATAATAATTAGAAGACGATGAAAATAGCTGGCGTTTCTTTGACATATAATGATGGATATAAGTTGAATGAATGGTATGATAATTATCTTGGATACAAAGACCAACTTGAATATTTTATCATAGTAGACAACAACTCTGCAGTTGATTATAAGAATAATTTAAAGAATACCTTTAGTGATTATGCTATTATTATCGAACGCTCATCAAATGGAGGATGTACTGGAGCATATAATGACGGTATTAATTATGCACTAAAAAATACAGATGCTGATGCTATATTGATTATTAGTAATGATTTTAAATTAACAGCTAATTGTCTGACAGAAATGTATAATTTCTTGTATAGTAGAGCAGATTTGGGGATGGTTTCTTCTGCAGTTCTATATAAGGATTCAGAAATAATAGACAATTATGGACACAGCTTGCATAATATGGCTGTTACATGTTGTGAGGAAGGCAAGAATATTCATGAGATTACCGAAAAAAGCAAATTCACTGAGTTGCTAACAGGTGGATTCACAATGGCTAAAAGAGAATTTTATGAGAACGTTGGACTTCAAGACAATAACCTGTTTATGTATTGCGACGAACTTGACACAAGTTATAAGGCAAAAAAAAGCGGATACAAATTAGGGGTTATTGCAAATGAATATGCTTGGCATCAGCATATTAATCCGCCAGCAAAAGGAAGGAGGTCTTCTGCTTCACGATACTTGATTTGCCGTAACAGAATATATATGGCAAAAAAATATGAGTCATTTCCGGTGGTTACATATCAGATATTTAGGGGTATAATAAGAATGCCTTTAACCTATATTTATAGATTTATAAAATACCATAAATTAGTCGAGCTGAATGACGCTTGGTACTCTTTTATAGGAGGTATTCATGGCGTATTGGGTTATATGAAAAGTAATAAGTATATGGTTTTTTGACATAAAACGGAAATCGTAATAAATTTAATTCTTAGAATATATGTCAGTATTTAAAGACAAAGTCCTGCTGATTACAGGCGGAACAGGCAGTTTTGGTAATGCCGTTCTTCGTAGATTCCTTACGAGTGACATTAAGGAGATTCGTATTTTCTCACGTGATGAAAAGAAGCAGGACGAGATGCGTCATCGTCTGCAGGCACAACACCCCAATGAAGCATCTAAGGTTCACTTCATCATTGGCAACGTGCGCGATTTCGATGCCATTGATGCCGCTATGCATGGTGTCGACTATGTGTTTAGTGCAGCTGCCTTGAAACAGGTTCCTGCTTGTGAGTTCTATCCTATGCAGGCTGTACGTACCAACATTTTCGGTTCTGAAAATGTGCTGGAAGCTGCAGTTCGTAATAAGGTGAGTCGTGTGGTAGTACTTTCCACTGACAAGGCAGCATATCCTATTAATACTATGGGTATGACTAAAGCTCTGATGGAGAAACTTGCCATCAACAAGAGTCGTGACCCTCGTACTCGTGAAAGTGGTACTGTTATCTGTGCAACGCGTTATGGTAACGTAATGTGTAGCCGTGGTTCTATTATCCCTCTGTTCATTGAGCAGATTAAGACTGGCAAGCCTATGACCGTTACGGTACCTGAGATGACTCGTTTCATGATGTCTCTCGATGAGGCCGTTGACTTGGTAATTTTTGCGTTTACCCATGCCAACCCTGGCGACCTGTTTGTTCAGAAAGCACCTGCAGCAACCATTGAGACTTTGGCTCAGGCTGTAAAAGAAATCTTCCATGCTGATAACGAGATTCAGGTTATTGGTGCCCGTCATGGTGAGAAAATGTACGAGACTCTTTGCACCAGTGAGGAAATGGCCAAGGCAGAGGATATGGGTGAATTCTATCGCGTGCCTGCCGATATGCGTGACTTGAACTATGACCAGTATATTGATAATTATGGTCATCGTGTAGATTGTGAACAGTATAATTCTGATAATACCCACCGACTTGATTTGGAAGGTATGAAGAAGATGCTGCTATCTTTGGATTATGTTCAGGAGCAGCTGAAGGAGTATGAGGCAGAGTTAGCAAAGAAGAACGCTAAATAATAACGATTATGATACCTCTCGTTAAACCATATTTCCCTCCTCGCGAGGAATTGATGCCCGCCCTTGAGGAAATTCTCTATAGCGGTTATGTAGCAACTGGCCAGCCGGTATTTGATTTTGAAGACAAGTTCAAAGCATATATTGGTAATGACAATATCATTTCCCTTCACTCAGGAACTGATGCTTTGCATCTTGCTTACATCCTTGCAGGTGTAAAACCCGGTGATGAGATTATCAGTACACCTATGACCGCTGAACCCACCAATACTTCTATTGCAATGATTGGTGCTAAGGTGGTTTGGGGTGATGTTGATCCTACTAACGGCCTGCTTGATCCAAAGAGTGTGCGCAGTCTTATTACTGAAAAGACCAAAGCCATAGTGTTGGTTCACTATGCTGGTATGGTCTGTGATATGGATGAGATTTACAAAATCTCAAAAGAATTCGATATTCCCGTAGTTGAAGATTGTGCTCACGCTATGGGGGCGAAGTATAATGGTAAAATGGTTGGTAATTATTCTGATTATACTATTTATTCGCTTCAGGCAATCAAACACATGACTACAGTCGATGGTGGCTTCTTGGCAATGAAGAATGGTAATCAAATGGAGCGTGCAAAACGTTTGCGCTGGTTTGGCCTTTCAAAGGATAAGAGCCGTTTGGATAATGACATCACTGAAGTGGGCTACAAGTACGCCATGAACAACGTGAATGCAACTATTGGCCTTTGCCAGATGAAGCATATTGATGAGGTAGTTGGTACTTATATCTCAAATGGTAAGTATTATGATGAAGCTCTGAAGAATGTTCCTGGTGTTGAGCTTGTACGTTACAACAACAATACGGAATGCTCTTATTGGCTCTACACTATGAAGGTAGAACGTCGTGATGACTTCTGTCGTATGATGGAAGAGAACGGCATCCTTGCCTCTCAGTTGCATCACCGTAGCGATACCCACAGCATCTTTAAGGAGTCAAAGCGTGACCTTCCAGGAATGGAAGACTGGTACTCTCACTTTGTTCATATCCCTTGTGGTTGGTGGGTAAGCAAAGAAGATAGAGAAAAGATAGTTGAAGTAATCAAGAAAGGCTGGTAAAAAATGTCAACCCGTAATCTCACTGCCGTTGAGGGCTTGAGATTCTTCCTCTTCCTTGGGATATTCGTCTTTCATTGTGTAAGCCGCTGGTTTCCAATAGGTTGGGGGGGGGTAGAAGCCTTTTTGGTCATAGGATCTTTCTTCCTGACGAGCAAGTATTTGAAGCATGAACAGAAAGAGATAAAGGTAGGAGAAGCTTTTTTACATCGTATAAAGAGACTATATCCGATTTATCTAACGCTAGTTTTGGTTTTCTCTCTTGCATTACTTTTATATATAAAGGGAATTTCGTTTGAACCTTTATGGTATATCTTCTCATTTCAGAACTTTCGCGTTTTTTTTGAAAATGCAACTTATTCGCTTGACAGTTTTATCGGTCACTTTTGGTACATAGGTTTGGATGTATGGCTGTTTTTACTTTGGGTTATAATAATGCGATTGGTGCCAAAAAGGCACTTACGCATAGCCATGGTATTTACAGTCTTCTTAGGAATAGCATGGCGTACCACTTGCATTTTGACTGGGGAATATGAAGCCTCGTATATGATACCTGTAGGACAATTGGATTGTTGGGCTTTGGGTGGAATAGCAGCTTTGAACATTAAGGAGAAAGGAAATAATGAAAAAATAATGTGGTTGGAAATTGTATTGGGTGTGTGTGGCGTGATAGCTTTAACACTATACAATTCACAGATTTCCTGTTGCACTGCTGGAGAGTCCTACCAATTGTGGCATAGTTCAGAAGGTTATACTCATAATATATTGACAGGTAATATCCATTTGATTATAGCGGTGTTGTCAGTCGGTTTGTTGAGATATTGTGTTGATATAACACGTAAACATCCCATATTATCAGCAGCACCATTGGTAGCACTTGGCGGTATGAGCTACGAGCTGTATTGTTTTCATTACCCGATAAAAGTTGCGGTTAAACACTTTATTCATAATGAAACAACAATGGTAATAGTGGCTATGATTACCACATGTATTATTGCTATGCTTTGGAACAAGTTGGCTATGCCGGTTATCAGAAAAGTAATTTGTTAAACTAAACTATAGTGGAATTAGAAATCATTAAACACAACTACATACTGTTTAGAGACCTGCTTCGTGCAGTTGCTATCAAGACAGTTGCCTGGCCCCACGGACTTGGGAGTCAGGTGGAATGGATTGTGGGTAATATGCGTGATGAAGATGAGCATGTGTTCTTAAAAGACGGTAATAAAGACATGGCATATATGACCCTTTCTCCCGTAACAGGACTACTGGATGGAGTGCAGACTTCGTTCAGCGGAGTGGGCTGCGTATGTTCTGCCAATCCCGGAATGGGGGGGGGTAAATTGCTGCTTATCAGTATAAATCAATACTTTGATTCGGAGAATTATAAAGGTTTATTATTCTGTAAAAAGAGTCTAATTAATTTCTATAGCAAATATAACTGGAAGTTAATACCACCAGAGAGAGTTCATTTCAGTACACCGCACGAAGGAGTCTTCACAATGGTATATAATTGTGAGGATGTTGAACGGTTAGAGTATGATGACCGTTTTTTCTAAATAGCCTTGTAATGTTGTGACTCTCAAAGTGGAGAGTCATACAACATTAAACAAGGTTAATATGAATGTGATTTTTTTGGCGTACCGCCAGTGGTCTTTGGATGTATATCCCACAATAGTAAAACATCCGAAAGTGAATGAATGTGTGCTTTGCAAAACTCATGAAGAGTTGATGGCACTTGATTTAAAGCATTACGACCTGCTACTCACTTGTGGCTGGAGTACTGAGTTGGGTGAAGAGGTGGTTAGTCAAATTGAAGCTATTGGTGTTCACTGCGCAGAGCTAGACCGTTATTCGTATGGAACACCGATTCAATTGCAGATTATTGATGGTGTAACACGTTCAAAGCATCGCATCTTCAGTTTCACTTATGATAAGGATTCTACTCGCGCACATACCCATAATCGTCTTTACTCTCATGAGGTGGATTTAGACTATTCCGGCAATATGGAGGACATCTTGGAACAATTAACTGTTACGAGCAAAGTGCTATTCAACCGTTATCTTGATGATTATCCAAATATTGAATGGAAGCAGTGGCCAGCAGAAGATATTGTTCGTCCCGCTCGTAAACCCAAAGACAGCATTCTTTCTAAAGAGGACTTTATGAAGATGGATACGGAACAGTTGTATAACTTCTTCCGATGCCTTGAAGATCCCTATCCCAATGGTTGTATTGAGGATGAAAAGGGAACTCTAATAATCAAGAAAGTTGGATTTAAGAAGAAATAAGTCGCTATGGTTAATATTGCTGTATGTTATTATAGAGACTGGGGGCGAGAGATTTGCGAGAATGTTGAGCGTTTCGCAGAGGTAAATGTGGTTGAGAAAATTACTTCTCATGAGGAATATAAGGCTAAAATCGATACATTAGGTGATAGAGTTACAATTATCTTGTTTGTTGGTTGGAGTTGGTTCGTGTCTAGTGCTGTTACATCCAAATATTTATGTATAGGTATCCATCCTTCTGCACTCCCTGAATATAGAGGTGGATCACCCATTCAGAATCAGATTATCAATGGTGTTGTAGATACGAAGATTACCCTAATGGTACTCTCGGATAAAGAAGTTGATACAGGAGAGATCCTGGAACAGGAGCCTGTTAGTTTTGCAGGTGATAACCTTGATTTTGTTTTCAAGCATATTATAGACAGCTCAACCAAGGCTCTTATTCGTTTCTTCTATAAGTATCTAAATTATGACTGCAGAGAACAACGCTTAGATGAAGGTTTTACTTGTCCAAGAAGGAAACCAAGTGATAGTAAAATTACATTCGAGATGGTTAGAGAAAAAGGTTTGGAATGGACTTATAATTTTGTCCGTTCATTAACAGATCCTTATCCTAATGCATACTTCGAAGATGAAGAAGGTAATAAACTTCTTTTAACAGGCATAAAGTATATTCCAAATAGTAATAAATGATTTCGCTATTTAGACCATATATGCCACAAGAATTGCCAGAGGTTGATGCGATACTACATTCAGGAGCATTAGCCTATGGCAAGTGGGGGCATGAGTTTGAAAGGAAGTTGGGAGAGTATATTGGAAACCGTCAGATACTTGCGACCAACAGTTTTAATGCTGCATATCAAGTGGCTATCACAACATTAGGATTGCAACCTGATGATGAGGTAATAGGGTCGCCAATGACTTGTTTGGCTTCAAACCAGCCATTTGCTACACAGCATGTGAAGGTTGTGTGGGCAGATATTGAGCCTGACACAGGTATGCTGGATGTGGAGGATGTCCGCAAGAAGATTACACCTCGTACAAAGGCTATTCTTATCAATCATTTCTGTGGCTATGTTGGTTATGTGGATGAAATACTTGCATTAGCTAAAGAAAAAGGCCTGTATATCATAGAAGATGCTATTGAGGGCTTTGGTTCAGAGTATAAGGGCAAGAGAGTGGGTAACCTTGGTGCGGATGTTACTGTTTATTCTTTTCAAACAGTTCGTTTGCCCAACACCATTGATGGTGGAGCCGTCTCGTTCAAAGACAAGGCACTTTATGAGAAGGCTGTACTTGTGAGGGACTATGGCATCGACCGTCCGAGATTCCGTGATGATCTGAAAGAGATAAGCCCTCTTTGTGATATTGCAATTCCTGGTTATGGTGCTACACCTTCTGAAATCAATTCTTATGTGGGTTGCTTGCAGATGGACGTGATAGATAATCTTCTTGAGAAACAGCATCAGCAAGCTCGCAAATGGGATGTGCTGTTATATGATTCTGGAGTAAAGCCTGTAACGGTTGTCCCTAGTACGAAACCCAATTATTGGGTGTATGGCGTACTGGCTGACAATAAAAGGGAATTCATGGAAGAATGGCGTAACAAAGGCTATTACGCATCTGGCGTTCACCTTCCCAATACCTATTATTCGGTTTTTGGTATGCAGCCAGAACTGAAAGGTGTTCTAGGGTTCTATAGTAAATATGTAGCACTACCTTGTGGGTGGTGGATATAAATAGCTGTTTAAATGGAGCAATCAACGGGCGATTATAAAGGGATTTTTAAATCCACATTCCTTTTCAGCTTTGTACAAATTGTGAACATTGTGACAAAAGTCGCAGTGAACAAGGTTGTTGCCATTGTTTTAGGGGCTGAGGGATTGGGAATAATAAGCCTTTATAACACTGCTATAAATATGTTGAAAAGCGGGTGTGGACTTGGTATCAAACAAAGTGCTGTCAGGGATGTAGCAGAGGCGAACGAAGAGAAAGACTATAAAAAGATTTCAGTGATTATTACCGTAACAAATAAAGTCGTGCTTTTTACTGCTTTATTAGGCCTTATTGTCACCATCATTGGTTCGCCGTTATTGAGTAAATATTCCTTTGGAAGCGCAGAATTCATTAAACCATTTATTATTCTCTCAGTGGCCGTAGCCCTAAATATCTATGCGGAAGGGCAGATGGCAATAATAACTGGTATGAGAAGATTACGAGATCTGGCCAAGGTCAATATTATTGGCTCAGTAGTAGGCATGGCATCATCGATACCTTTTTACTATATCTTTGGGAAAGATGGTATTGTTCCTTCATTAGTTATTTCAGCATTATGTTTATTTGCTTTCACAAAGTTATATGTACATCGTATTAATGTAGAACGCGTAAAACTAACACTCAAAGAAACCTTTCAAAAGGCGACTCCAATGGTTCAAATGGGGAGCGTCTTAATGTTGGCAGGTTTTGCCGGATTAGCTTTTGATTTGTTAGTTTCTTCTTTTATTCGATATGAGGGTGGTTTTGCAACTGTAGGCTATTTCCAAGCGGGTGCAACAATTATTAGTGGCTATTTTGGAATTGTCTTAACAGCAATGACCACAGACTATTATCCTAGAATATGTGGAGTTAATAAGGATAATATAGCTCTCACTGAAGAGCTTAATAAACAAATCTCTGCTGGGATTATACTGGTTTTTCCACTTGCTGTATGCTTTGTTTATTTAGCACCACTATTCATATCATTTTTATATAGCAATGAATTTGCTGTTTCAACACAGTATACAGATTTCGCTATATTCGGCACCATACTAATTATTGCTTCAAATTGCATGGGAATGATCTTTATGGCAAAAATGGAATCAAAGCTTTACCTGATTCTTGTCTTAACAGTATTGTTGGGGCAGTTGTGTATATATATACCCCTATATCATTTCTGGGGCTTGAAGGGCTTAGGTCTATCATATATAATGAATGGTGTGCTTGCGCTGATTCTCTATGGAATATTTCTATATAAAAAATATCGGATTTTTTTAAACAGGAATAATTTTAAACTTATCTTCATTGTCATATTGGTCCTTGCTTTGGCAATAATGGCTAGAAATATGGATGATAGATTCATTAGCATTGTTCTTGGAGGTATTTTGATACTTTCTTCCTGTGTATATACATACCTTTATTTAGATAAAAAAATGAATATTAATATCGCAAGGATATGCGGTAATTTCTTCAAAAAGAGATAGAATCAACAGATCTTAAATAAAATGAAAATAGTATTTGTTATTGGCTCTACAAACGACTCTCATGCAAGGAATAGAATTGATGAGTTTGTCGAAAATGGGTTGGAAGTAGAGGTATATGGATATGACAGACAAGGCAGAAAACGCTTTGAGACATCAAATTATACTGTTAAATCGTTAGGTGAAATAAAGGATGCTTCATATTTGCCTCGCATAAAAAAATATGTGGCTGATGTTATTAAATTAAAGAAAAAGTATAGGAATCAGAACGTTGTCTTCTTCCTTAATTGTCTGGACATAGCTTTAATCTTCAGAATCTTCTATCATAAAGCAAAATTTATTTATGAAGAGGCTGACCTGGTTCATTCCTATAGAAAAGGGGAAAAATTGTTGGAGTTTCTAGATAAACGTGTGATTAAGAGGTCCTTATTCACAATATTAACATCAGAGGGTTTTGTTCAATATCATTATGGTTATTTTAAACCTGATAATGTAATTGTAATCCCTAATAAACTCAATCCTGAAATTCAAACATTGTCCTTGATACAGAAGAGAGATTTTAATCAATCTAACATCCATTTTGGTTTTGTTGGAAAACCCAGATTCGACTCAATATATAATTTTATAAACGTTGTTTGTTCTAATTTTCCTAATTGTGATGTGGATATATTTGGGGGGCCAATAGAACATGATTTTGAAGATCTAAAACAATATTCCAATTGTCATTTTCATGGATTCTTTAAAAATCCTATTGATCTGCCAAAGATCTATAGCTCTATTGATTTATTAATAACGACTTATGATTACAGAATAGGCAACGTTAAGTTCGCAGAACCAAATAAAATATATGAATCCATCTATTTTGAAACGCCAATAATTGTTTCTACAGAGACTTTTTTAGCGAATAAAGTAAATGAACTTGGGATTGGATTTGTTGTTGATCCTTTTAATAAAGAACAAATAGTTGAGTTTGTTAAATCTTTAACATATGATGAGTTGTCAAAGAAAATTAGAGCTATTAGAAAGATAGAAAAGAAGGATGCTTTAAATATAAATAATGAGTTCTTCAAGAAACTTAAGGATTTAGAAAAATAATTTTTTGCGATGGATAAGATTTTGGAAAGAAAAGAAAAAGAAATGAAAACAGTTCATGAGAATCCTCCAAGCAGTAATATGGTGAACAATGACATGGTTTCCATCATAATGCCATCGTATAATTGTGGTAAATATGTAGAAGAAACTATTAGAAGTGTTCAAGCACAGACGTATAAAAATTGGGAGATTATTTTCTTTGACGATTCTTCTTCTGATGATACAATTCGTATTGTGTCTGAATTGAAAGAAAAAGACAGTAGAATTAAGTTGTACCAAAATGTGGGGAATTTAGGAGCGGCAATAACAAGGAATAAAGCTTTAAAAGAAGCTAAAGGGCGGTGGATTGCTTTTCTAGATAGCGATGATTTGTGGTATCCAGAAAAATTGGAAAGGCAGATTCGCTTTATGGAAAATAACAACTATCATTTCTCCTATACGGGTGTAGATGTTATTGATGAAGCTTCAAACCCTCTTAATGAATATTGGTTGGGGCCAAAGCACATTACTAGAAGGGCGATGTTTGATTATGATTGGGTTGGATGTGCAACTGTGATGTATGATTCCCAACTTGTCGGATGTATACAAATAGAAGATATAAAGAAAAACAACGATTATGCTATTTGGCTCAAAGTAATAAAGATATGTGATTGTTACCTTTTAGAAGAAGTGCTGTCATCATATAGAAAAAGGCCAGGTTCAATAAGTCGACATAGCAAGTTTACACTCATTAAGTGGCATTATAGACTTTTTAGGATTTGTGAGCATCAAAATGTGTTTATTGCAATTTTTAATACGGGTCGGAATCTATTTTTTGGTACATTAAGAGTTTTGATTTACAAAAAGAAAAAGAATTGAGATGGAGTTGAAGATTCAAAAAACGCCAGAAATCTCTGATACACAGTGGCAACAAATTATTAGCGGATATAACGAATCGTTTGACTTAAATGAAACTCTAGATACGTTAAAAGAAGGATTCTGTGTATCAAATAAGCAAGGATGGTCGTATCATTGTTTTGCCTATTCTGATGAAGGAGACCTAATGGGATATACAGAGTTTATCCCTACAGTCTATGTTGGAGGACTACAGATAGCAGTAGGGGGTAACACTTTTATACGAAAACAGTATAGAGCGGATTTTATGTTATTCGCTAAGATTGTTAATGAGCTTAAGAAGCAATGCGCTCAAGATGGTTGCAAAGCAATAGTAGCAGTACCTAATATCAATTCAAGGGATTATGCCATTAGAATAAATCGTTTTGTATACGTGGCTGATTTAGATTATTATATACTTCCTTTAGATCCCTCAAAAATAATAAAAAACAGTAAGTTAAGAATAGTCGATGGATTAACAAGAATGTGTTTAAAAGGATGGGTATATTTGAATTATGCTGTTTCAAACATCTGGTGTTTTAAAGAAGAAGAAAAAAGAATCCGGTTGGATATTGATGATGACTTTTACAATTACAGGTTCAAAAATGATTGTTATAAAAAGATAGAAGATGGCGATTATCGATTTTGTTATAGACATTATGACGAAGACGGTATTGATACTATATATCTGATGGATTTTCGTTATAAAGGGACAAAAACATCAAAAGCCCTAAATAAGGCACTTAAGTTTATAGTTAAGAATGATAAGTGTGATGCCATTTTGTTTGTGGGATTTTTGGGTTTGAAACAAACAACGATGATTAAGACCCCTAAGCGTTTTGTCCCCAAACCTTTGCCTTTAACATATCACGTTATTGATAAAAATGATAAAGAATTAAAGACCATGATGGCAAAAAAAGAGGCATGGGATTTTAGTTTAATGAATTTTGATGTTAGATAAATAAACAAGTAATTATGACAAACTTAGAAAAGTACAACGCAGCTTTCTGCGAGACATTGAATGTTGAAGAGGCTCAGCTCGAAGGCCTCAAGTATCAAGCCGTTCCTAGCTGGGATTCAGTAGGACACATGTCCCTGGTTGCAGCCATTGAGGATGCCTTTGACATTATGATGGAAATGGACGACATCATTGATCTTTCCTCATACGAAAAAGGTAAAGAGATTCTGAAGAAATACGAAGTTGAACTTTAAACAGGATTCATAGGATGCTTACAGGCAAAAACGCCATCATCACTGGTGCCCGAAGCGGTATTGGACTAGCCACGTTGCAATTGTTCGCTAAGAACGGTTGTAATTGTTGGGCTGTCATCCACCGTGACGATGAACAGTTCTTGAACACGATTCATCAATTGGAGGAGGAGTACAAAGTATGGATCAAGCCGGTCTATATGGAACTTGACAACTCCGATTCCATCAAAGAGGGTATCAAAGAGATAGTGAAAGAAAAGCATCCTATTGATGTTCTTGTAAATGCAGCAGGTATTGTTAGCCCAAACAGGTTGTTTACCATGACCAAGATGGAGGACATCCGAAAGGTGATGGAGGTGAATTTCTTCAGCATCATTGAGTTGACACAGCTTGTTTGCCGCAGTATGATGAGGCAAAGGAAGGGTAGCATTATCAATATTGCCAGTATTGCTGCTTGGGGTGAAGATACTTCTCAAATGGAGTATGCTGCCAGTAAGGCAGCCCTTGTGATTGCAACCAAGAAACTGGCAAGAGAATTGGGTAGTGCCGGCATTCGAGTGAATGCTGTGGCCCCAGGTCTCACTCAAACCAAGATGCTTGATGTGCTGGAAGCGGAAGCTGAAGAGCAAATCATGAAAGGATTGGGTATGCACAGATTTGGGACACCAGACGAAATTGCAGAAGTGTGTTTGTTCCTAGCCTCCGACAAATCCTCCTATGTTACCGGAGAGACTATCAAGGTAGATGGAGGTGGTACTGATTTACGTCTTTCTATTTCAAAATAAAAGACATGGATTTAAAACAGTTTTCAAAAGAACTAAGGTTGCAAGCCCTCAAGATGGCCTTCGACTGTGGGAAGAATGGTTCTCACGTAGGCCCAGGGTTGTCTTCCATTGAAATCATGGCGACACTTTATGGAGATGTGCTGCATTTTGATGTGAACAATCCTAATGATGAGAATCGTGACCGTCTGGTTGTGAGCAAGGGGCACTGTGTGTTGGCTTATTATTCAGCGCTCAATAAGGTAGGGTTCCTAACGGACGAAGATATTGCCAGCTTTGAGACCAATGGCTCCCGTTTCCACGGTCATGCTATGCGTAACCTGGAGAACGGTATTGAGTTCTCCGGCGGTAGCCTGAGTATGGGAATGACCTTTGCCGTGGGTTTGGCACTTTCCTGCAAGCGAAAAGGCATAAAGAACCGTGTGTTTGCATTGGTTGGAGATGGGGAATGTGATGAGGGCTTGATATGGGAAGCCGCTATGTCTGCTGCCAACTTTGGCCTCAATAACTTCACCGTGATTGTGGACAAGAACCAGTTGCAGTATGATGGCTATACCAAAGACGTAATGAACCAATTTGACCTTGGAAAGAAATTCGAGGCGTTTGGCTTTGATGTCTATGAGGTAGATGGTCACAATTGTGATGAGCTATCCAAAGCCTTGAAGAAAACAGGGGAGAAACCTACCTGCGTGATTGCTAACACCATCAAAGGTAAAGGGGTTTCCTTTATTGAGGGCGTCAAAGAGTGGCACCACCACACCTTGAGCGCAGAAGAGTATGAACAAGCAAGAAAGGAGGTTGAAAATGTTTGAGATTACTAGACTTTCAGCACGTTCCTGCTCTTTGCTGGGGCAGAGAGGTTCCATCTTTGGACAGGCTGTTTTGGATGCAGCACAGGAAGATGAGAAGTTCATCCTTCTGACTGCTGACTTGGCAACGCTTTCTGGTATGTCCAAGTATTTGGAGGCATATCCGAATCAGTTCTACAATATTGGTATTGCAGAGCAGAATATGATTGGTATTTCTGCTGGACTTGCAGCAGAAGGATTCCATCCTTGTGCTACCACATACGCAACCTTTATCACAATGCGTAGCTGTGAGCAGATCCGTCATTTCTGTGGTTATATGAAGGAGAAGATCATTGTGGTGGGTTCCGGAGCAGGTCTTAGCCAAGGGTTTGCCGGTAACACTCATTATACCATTGAGGATTTGGCAGTAATGCGTTCCATTCCCAATATCACCATTCTATCTCCTGCAGATGCTGCTTCCGCTGTTAAACAGTTTGAGTTGGCTCGTAAAACTCTTAATGCGGTCTATATGCGGCTGACAGGCAACTTGAATTGCCCGATGGTGTATAAAGAAGAAACAGACTTTGAAATAGGGAAAGCCAAGAAGCTGACGGAAGGAACAGATGTGGTTATCTATGCAGTAGGCACTATGGTTAGTTCCGCAATTAAAGCTGCTAAGGTGCTTGGAGAAAAAGGTATAAGTGCTATCGTATTTGATATGTTTACAGTAAAGCCTATAGACCGTGATGCTGTGATGGCTGCTAAGGACTACAAGTTGGCTGTAACGGTTGAGGAGCATAGCAAACTTGGCGGACTTGGAGCAGCTGTAGCTGAAGTCATGACCGAAACCACCGGCATGCCAAAGCTACTCCGTTGCGGTATCCACGATAGCTTTGACTTGGCTTGCGACTATGACGGTCTGCTTGTCCAAAACCGTCTAACCCCTGAACTTATCGTTGAGGATATTGAGGCTGCTTTGTAATAATGCATCAATACACAATATCTGTTCATGACGTACCATTGGAAATCTACAGGTTTCGTTATGAGCCTGTAGATTCCAACATGTGGTTCATTCCGGTAGGGAAGAGTGGGTTTGTTTTTGATCCCAATGTTTCCGAAGAGCTTTTGCTGCTTTTCAAAAAGTATGGAACCACAAATGTACAGATAGTATTGACCCACGAGCATTACGACCATACAACAGGTGTAGAGTGGTTGCAGAGTCTGATAGAGGCTAAAGTACTTTGTCAAGAGGATTGCTCTAAGTATATATCTTCTGGCAAAGGTAATAGCCCACGACTTGTTGCTATGGCTTTAAAAACAAAGGATCTGGTCGACGGAGGGCATCGTTGTGATGATTTCATGGCCGCTTATAAGCCATACACTCTAAAGACAGATGAGACTTTTGAAAATAAGGGTAATGTTGCAATTGATAATGTCTCATTTGATTGTTATTCCACCCCTGGGCACAGCCCTGGCAGTGCCTGCTACATTCTAGACAATAAATATGTTTTCACAGGAGATTCTCTGATACAGAATACTCCTACCATCCTAAGATTCAGGACAAGCAATAAGGATACCTATGAGCGTATCACATTGCCGTTCTTGAAATCACTCGACAAGAATATGCTGGTTTTCCCAGGACATGGGGAACCTTTCAAGATAAACGAAGCAAAATACCTGTAAATGTTCAATTTAGAAAGATATAAACAGAATACGGCAGTCATTACAGATAAAGGCGAATGGCTGACATATACAGACTTAGCAGCTGTAGCAAAAGCCTTTGCTGAAGCCATCCCGCAAAAAGGCTTACTCTTCTGCCTTTGTGAGAACCGAATTGGTTCATTGGTGGGTTATGTGTCCTGTATGGAGAACCATATTCCCATCGTATTGCTGGATGGCAGCAAAGACCTTTCAGTCTTGCAGAATCTGGCCGCCATCTACCAGCCGGAATACATCTGGGCAGATAATGAGAAGTTGGATGAGATTGGAGGAGAGACCATCTACAAGTACTCATCCTACTCGCTGCAGAAGATGAGTTATGAGGTGGAAGTTGAGAAACCTGAAATCAACCCAGAGTTGGCTCTTTGCTTAACCACTTCTGGTAGTACTGGTTCTCCGAAGTTCGTAAGACTTTCAGCCAAGAATGTTTTGGCCAATGCTGAGTCTATCGCGGAATACTTGGAGATTGATGAGAATGAGCGTCCTGTTACAATACTACCTTCTTACTACAGCTATGGCGTTTCTGTGATAAACAGCCACCTTATTAAAGGCGCAACCATCCTGTTAACGGAAGGAACAGTGGCTCAGAGAGATTTCTGGAATTTCATAAAAGATCAGAAAGCTACCTCTATAGCTGGTGTGCCTTACACCTACGAGATGCTGAAAATGTTGCGCTTTATGCGTATGGATCTTCCTTACCTGAAGACTATGACTCAGGCGGGAGGCAAATTGAACAAGGATCTCGCGAAAGAATACATCGAGTGGGCACAAAGCAAAGACAAACGATTCTTTGTGATGTATGGTCAGACAGAGGCTACTGCCCGCATGAGTTACCTGCCTTTGGAACACGCTTTGAATAAATATTCCAGCATTGGCATAGCTATCCCAAGAGGAAATTTTTCGCTGATTGACGTTAACGGTAACGCCATTGATGAAACGGATGTGGATGGAGAATTGGTTTATGAAGGTCCGAACGTGTCTTTGGGTTATGCAGAATGCAGAGCAGACCTCGCTAAGGGTGATGAGAACCATGGTGTACTACATACGGGAGATGTCGCCCGTAGGGATGCAGATGGTTATTACTACATTACGGGTCGTATGAAGCGGTTTGTAAAAGTCTGGGGCAACCGCTGTAACTTGGATGCCACAGAGCAGATAGTCAAGAGCAATGTAACCACCAGTTGTGCCTGTGTGGGTGTGGATGACAAGATAACCATCTTTGTGACCGAACAAGGCTTGGAAGAACAAATAGTGAAACTGTTGGTAGAAAAGACGGGACTAAATAACAAAGCATTTGAAGTACGTGTAATCGATGCCATTCCAGTAAAAAGTTCAGGTAAGATAGATTATCCGGCTATGCAACAAATGATAGAGAATAAATAAAGTACAGAATATATGACACTAGAAGAATTATTAGAGATTGCTCCCTATTCCTTAGGTAAAGAAGACAAGCATAAAGTGCTGGATGAGTATTTGGTGAACCTCACCAAGTATCACTATGAGCATAGTGAGGAATACCGCAAGATGCTGGATGGAACTGGCTTTGATATCAGTAAGGTCAAGCATTATGAAGACCTCCCATATCTGCCGGTAAGCCTGTTCAAGGATCTTACCCTTAGAAGTGTGGCAGAAGATGAGGTTATCAAGACCATGACTTCTTCTGGGACAACCGGACAGAAGACTTCCAAGATTTATTTGGACCGTGAGACTTCTGCCAACCAGACCAAGACACTCACCAAGATTGTAGCCTCACTGTTGGGCAACAAACGTGTCCCGATGATTATCCTGGACTCTAGCAATGTGGTGAAAGACCGCAATATGTTCTCTGCCCGTGGTGCCGGTATCCTTGGCTTCTCTATGTTTGGCAGCAAGCGTATGTATGCCCTGGATGAGAATATGGAGCTGGACATTGAAGGTATGAAAGCCTTCTTGGAAGAACACAAGGATGAGACCATCTTCCTCTTTGGCTTCACCTTCATGATTTGGCAGCATTTCTATAAGAAGCTGTTGGAGAGTGGCTACAAGCCTGACCTCTCCAAAGGTGTACTGATTCATGGTGGTGGTTGGAAGAAACTGGTGGCAGAGTCTGTTTCTACTGCTCAGTTCAAACAGTGCCTGAATGATGTCTGTGGCATCAAGGTAGAGAACGTTCACGACTACTATGGTATGGTTGAACAGACTGGTACCATCTATATTGAGTGCGAATGTGGTCACCTGCACGCATCCAACTTCTCTGATATCATCATCCGCAATCCGAAGGACTTCAGTGTTGCTAAGAATGGTGAAACAGGTATCATTGAGGTGGTAAGTGTCCTGCCCAAGAGTTATCCTGGTCACGTATTGCTCACAGAAGATGAAGGTGTGGTATTGGGTGAGGATGATTGCCCTTGCGGACGTAAAGGCAAGTATTTCCACATCCATGGTCGTATCAAGAATGCAGAAATTCGTGGTTGCTCCGATACCTATGCTGCTAAGTTTGGTAAATTGAGTGGTCTGGAGTATGTCATAGGGGATGACAAGACCATTGAGGAAATGCCTCATGTGCCTGCATTGCCTCCGTTTGCTGAACCGGTTATTTCTTTCTTCAATGACCTGTCTAAACTGGTCATGCAGAGAGGCCGTCAGTATTCCGATGTGATGACCTTTGGTTTCTGGTGCCGTAAGGGCGCTTTGATGCAGGAAAAGGCAAAGTATATTGACTTGGAGCGCAGATTGGGCCGTGGTATTGTGTTCCACAGCACCCCTAGTAACGTTCCCGTGAACTGTGCCTTCAGCTTTGCTGCTGGTTTGCTGGCTGGTAATGCCAACATTGTCCGTCTGCCTGCTAAGGATTTCCCGCAGGTGCAGATTATCAGTGATTGTGTGCGTGAGCTGTTAGAGACCACTCACAAGGATATGGCTTCTTACATCTGCTTTGTGAAGTATCCGCCTATCAAGGAGATTACCGACCTGTTCTCCGGCATGTGCCAGAGCCGTGTGGTATGGGGTGGTGATGCCACCATTGCAGAAATCCGTCAGAGCCCTCTACAACCCAGAGCAAATGAGGTAAACTTTGCAGACCGTTATTCCTTCTCTGTACTGAATGCAGATGCTTTTCTGTCTGCAGATGATCAAGATAAGGTGGTACAGAACTTCTATAATGATACATACTTCTCTGACCAGAATGCTTGTACTGCACCTCGTATCATCGTATGGGTAGGAGAGAAGAAGTCAGAGGCAAAGGATCTTTTCTGGAAGAAGGTAGTAGCTTATGCACAGGAGCATTACAACATTGCACCTGTTCAGACCATTGGAAAGATCAATGCGTTGTACAAGGCTGCTGCCAATCTGAAGTTGGGTAAGGTGACCGTTGAGCAGCCGTTGCTTACTCGCATTCAGGTGGATAGTCTGAGTCCTGTGCTGATGGATTACCGTTTCAATAGTGGCTTCTTCTATGAGTATGATGCTAAGTCACTCACTGACCTGCTGCCTATCGCAACCATAAAGAGCCAGACAGTTACTTACTACGGCCTGACTCGTGAAGAGATTATTAAGTTTGTAAACGAAGACCATCCGCAGGGAGTGGACCGTTTTGTGCCACTGGGCAAGTCTATGGACTTTACCCTTGTATGGGATGGCTATGATTTGATTACCACATTAAGTAGAATTGTAAATATCATCTAAACTATAAATTGGAATAGTTATTATAAATATGAGAAACGTTCTAATCATTGCAGCTCATCCTGACGATGAGGTTCTCGGGATGGGTGGCACTATTGCCAAACTGGTTAAAGATGGCAATGCTGTAGATGTATTAATTGTTACTGATGGTAGTTCCGCTCAATACCGTGACTCTGATCATTTGGCTGAGATCATCGAAGCAAAGAAAAAAGAGACCAGAAATTGTTCTGATGTTCTGGGCATCCGAGATATCTATTATGGAGAGCTTCCTGATATGAAGTTAGATACAACACCTCACATCAGGATTAATCAGGTTATTGAGGATGTGATTGACAAAGTACAGCCAGATACAGTCTATACACATTTCTGGGGAGATGTGAATTGTGACCATCAAAATGTGTATAAATCAACACTCGTTGCAGTTCGTCCTGTTATGGGACAGATGGTTCGTGAATTGTATTGCTACCGAGTGCCTTCATCTACTGAATGGACACCCAATAAGGCAGATACTATGTTTATGCCCAACTGTTTTGTTGATATTGAAGCGTATGCAGAACAGAAATATAAAGCATTTGCATGCTATTCAACAGAATTGAGAGATTACCCTCATCCTCGCTCTGTGCAGTATCTGAGAGAATCCGATAAGGCTGCCGGTTTACGTGTTGGCATGCTGGCCGCCGAAGAGTTTGTATTGTTACGTAAATTAGCTTAGGGATGTACGAGTCTTGTAAACGTTGCTTCGATTTACTGTTTGCAGTTTGCTTTCTGATAGTCTTTTCTCCTGTTTATATTATAAGCTGGCTCATCATAAAGATTGTAAGTCCAGGACCGGCTATATATAAAGCAGAGAGAGTTGGTAAAAACGGAGAGCTATTCAAATGCTATAAGTTCCGCTCTATGAGAGTGGATAGTGGAAAGGTTAGACTAACAACACTGAGCAACGATGATCGTATCTTCCCCTTCGGAAAATTTATCCGCAAAACAAAAATTGATGAAATGCCGCAGGTGGTGAACATCCTGAAGGGTGAAATGAGTGTAGTTGGACCAAGACCAGAAGACAAAGAAAATGCAGACAAAGTTTACGTAGGGGAATATGTACATATAATGGATGTTAAACCTGGATTGACAAGTACGGCCAGTTTATACGATTATACCCATGGGGAATTGTATGAAAATGAAGAGGAATACGAGTCAATCTTTCTACCTAAAAAACTTCAGTTAGAACTGTATTATGTTAACAATCGGTCTTTCTGGTATGACATATTTCTTGTCTTTAAAACCGCATGGCTTATTGTTTTAAAGATTTGTGGAAAGACACGATTTGATGAACCTAAAGAATTAAATATTGGCAAATAAAAGATTTTACCTTTGCTTGGCTCACATGAGCGAGGAAAACGTGAATATATTTGTGGAGACTATAAGGGGTGCGATCGATAGATAATAATACGCAAGCGTTTTTTGCTTTGGTGAGGGCTGGTCTTTGGGAAAAAGATGTCCGGCTCTTGCCATATCAAGATATAAAATGGCAGATCGTTTATGAACTCGCTTCCGAACAGACTGTTTTAGGACTTGTGCTTGCTGGATTGGAGCACTCTGATGTGAAACCGCAAAAAGAGTTGTTGTTGCAGTGGATAGGTGAGGTGCAACTGCTAGAACAGCGGAATAAGGCAATGAACGGATTTGTGGAAAAATTGATAGGGCGCTTGGAGGATGCCGGTATTAGAGCGTTGCTGGTAAAAGGGCAAGGGATAGCGCAATGCTATGAACGGCCACAATGGAGAGCACCGGGGGATGTTGATTTACTGTTGAATAAAGAAAACTATGATAAGGCAAAAGCTTTTTTGACCCATCTGTCCAAGTCTCTTGATTCTGAGGATGAAGGTCCGATGCACATGGCGATGTTTATTGATAATTGGGAAGTTGAACTACACGGGACACTTCATAGTGGATTGCGTCCTCGCTATGATCAATTTCTGGATAATATTCAAAAACAGGTCATCGAAGACTACTTAGTTCGTATATGGCGAAATGGTAGTACAGATGTTATATTACCAAGGGCGGATGAGGATGTTGTGTTTGTCTTTGCACATATCCTCCAACATTTTTTCAAAGGAGGAATAGGTTTAAGGCAGGTATGTGACTGGTGCAGGCTGCTATGGACATATAAGGATTTACTGGATCACGGATTGTTGGAATCGCGGATTCGGATGATGGGATTTATGACAGAGTGGAAAGCTTTTGCTTCACTTGGCGTTAATATGTTAGGAATGCCAGAGGATGTAATGCCTTTTTATTCGTCTGCGATTAAATGGCAGCATAAGGCTGAAAGAATTCTTGATTTCATCCTTGAAACAGGTAATTTTGGCCATAATAGGGAAAATAGGTATTTTGAGAAGAAATCTTTGTTGGGGCGAAAAAACTACTCCTTCTGGCGTCACACCTTTGATAGTGTAAGGCATTTCTTTATTTTCCCCAGGGATTCCTTCCTGATATGGTGTAATATGGTCAATACAGGTATTAGAGCTATCTTGAAGCATCAATGATTATTGACAAGGCATTACTAGACGCAATCTCAGAAAAGGCAAGGTCGTCTTCTCGGATGCGGATGAACTATAATTTTCATCAGTCGTTGGGAGATAAGTGTCATCGGTTCTTGAATGCGGTGGAACCTGGGACAGTAGTGCCCATCCATCGGCATCCAACTAAAGATGAGACTTTTGTGTTACTCCGTGGTAGGGTTAGATTTACAACGCATAATGATGATGGTTCTATAAAAGAAGACATCATCTTATGTCCAGAAGAAGGAAATTTTGGAGTCAATATTCCAAAGGGTGTTTGGCATAAGGTGGAGTCGTTGGCTTCAGGAAGTTGCTTCTTTGAGTGTAAAGAAGGCCCCTTCGTGCCGCACGAGGAGGAAGGAATACTAACTCCTCGCTGATTAGTGATTTATGAGTGATGAGTTTAAGCAGTATATCATCTCGCTATATCAGGATATACCTCAGGAGGTCTATGAGGGGCTTCTATCTGTATTCTGTATAGGACAGGTGGTATTTATCGCATGGAAAGGATTCAAAACGGGGCTGCGATATTCTGTCGCTCTTTTGTTGATAGAATACATCTTCCTCATCTTCTGCTCAACAATCATTTTCAGAACTACAGGCGAAACAAGACAATACGATTTCCATCCCTTCTGGAGCTATGACAGGCCAGAACTGTTAGTAGAGAATATCATGAATGTAGTGGTGTTTATTCCCATCGGAATGATACTTGGTTCACTGTTAAGGGTTAAGGGTTCTTCGACGAGCGAAGCGACAAAGTCGATGACATGGTTAATGGTCGCTATTATTGGCTGTGGTATCTCTGTAACCATCGAATCACTCCAGTTCTTCCTCATGCGAGGCTTCTCAGAGGTGGACGATGTGATGCATAATACCCTTGGATGTATCTTGGGATACTTGTTGGTTCATGGCTCAGGGTTAATGGTTAAGGGTTGCAAAACAATGTATATATATGGCACGAGGAGGTAAAGATACAAATATTATAGGCGATAACGGGGAGCGTTATGCAGCGATAAGACTGACCCAAGGCCAATTGTTTGATGTTATTGAGTTGGGCGGCAAGACCCCTGCCTTTGATTTGCTGTGTCGCATAAACGATGAACAAAAGCCTTATCAGTTTTTGGTGCAAGTGAAGGCGACGGAAACAGATATATTTACAACCACTCAACCAATAAGAATTAAAACACCTGTACCAAAGAAGAAGTATGTTCCGCTGCAAAAGAGGCCTTTGCCAACATACGTTGCAGGAGTGAACAATGATACGGGCGATGTATATATAGCCCCGGCATTTGACGTGACCAATGAATATGGTGGCTCTATTCCAACAACGTATCTTCTTTCAATGAGCGATAAAGTTGGTTCGTTGGTGAATCTGAATCTGCTGAAACAAGACGTTATAGACTATTGGGACGGACTGGATATACAAGTTTACAAACCTGCATTTAACTCTTCATTAGTATGAATATCAATAGGCAAAAGGAATGGAGGACAGTGCAGATAGCCGCCTCGCAAATTGCAAAATTTGACAAGGACTCTCTAATAGAGGAAGTGAATGAAAATAGAGGTTATGATTTTCTTGTCACTTCACCAAAGAAGGGATTGCAGTATGGAGTAGAGATCAAACGCTCAGAGTTCGCACGGACGAAATCGTATGCAGACTATTCGGAAAAATTGCAGCGACGTCAGAGTGAAATAAGCGTTCCAATACTACTGGTGAGCATCAACGAATCTTCGGAGGAAGTAAAAATTGGAATTGTATTCTCTTGGTTTCACAGAAGACCGTTAGTGACGAGAGAGGTCGTTTTATGGAAATCTACACAGGAAAATTGGGACAAGGCTTTGAATTTGCTGTCAATATCTGCTCATGTGGAAGGTCCTATTGAATATCTCCAAATGGATAACCTTTATGTCAAAAAGAAAATGATGCTAAACGTTGAAAGACATGATGGGCGAAGGTATCTGGCAGAATTGGTTTATATGAGGAAGATGTCGCCTGGCTACAAAATGAATCCTATAGAACGGAATACATTACAGGACGAAATGCAGTTTTATCTGAGAGGATATGAGAGAGAGGAATATCCATCGGATGACCTTGATAATGCAATTTACACGGCAATTCACGATAGGTTTGGCGAGACAACTATAAATAATAAACTGATAGTATTGAATACGGAACTACGTGATTTGCAGATTTATAGGGAATGTCATAGAGGAACTGTTAATATCCATATTGCCCCACGGCTTGATGATATGAACGAGGCTGCATTGCGACTGATTGGCCGACATACTGAGTTTTCTATAACGGTTGAACTATATGCTCATTCTGTAGAAGACAGAGATTATTTCGACAATATGGATTTCGAACACACTGATGCTGCTGACGGATGGGTAGAAAAGGTTATAGAATATAGGAAATGTCTGACAGGGTATAATAAACTGTCGGATATAATTGGCTGATGGGTTATATGCGGTGGAATAATATAAATCTGGAGTCAGACATACTGTTCAGCGACTTGGGTGTGGGTGTAGTTGAACATGCTCCAAATCTTATGGAGAGCTATTTGAGATATGCGGAAGTATTTAATCAGATAGCATCAAGGTTGGAGGGCTTTATGGAATCTAATGCAGCAGATGGCTCACTCTCAGATGATGATATTGAGAGCAGGATAGGAAGCATTCTATATGACCATGAAGAAAACAGCATCGATGAATTATATAGTACATTCCAAACTTTTCTTAGCTACTATAGCCAGTTCTTAGATGCTAACCAAACGCTATTCATAGCGCTGAATGACAGGGGATTCCCCGTTGATGACATATCAGGAGGGGCATTGCTAATCTGGCACTGGTGGCAGGATTCTCTTTATCCGATTAACCGAGGAGCACAAGACCTCCAGGTCATGGGTTGTTCATATTTGATAGTTGACAGGCTTTGGGATGTGTACTGCTTTGTCACGAAACAAGACAAAGATGTTTATGAACTGGCCTACAATGGATGCAAACTTATCGGTTATACGTGGAAAGACTATTTCAAGGCACTCAGGTATATACCGAGAGCACCGAAGTTATTCATAGAAGCAGTTGTGGCATTTACAAGAGGGGTTCCTACGATTGGAAAGAAAACAACCACTAGGTTCAACCATGTGGAAAAAGTGGGAGCTGCTTTCGCTGAATTCCCATACAGCTTCTTGCGTGATGGAACTGTGGGTATTATGCCCTCAGTGATTTCCAAGAAACATGCGACAAACTTCATCAAAACCCAATACAAACCCGATAACATGCAACTTGACTTGAAAAACAAGCATGGCCTGTCTGTTGCACTGTTTGACCATAAGGGTACATCAGGGAGGATAATATGCCTGTCGTTTGCAGGAACAAGAGTCGATATTTCATCAGCGACAGGACGAAAGGTAATGGTGCAGAATGGCTTGACTGATGTGTTCCAGTATTTTAACGTACCATCGAGAACGTATTTTGCGTCTGTTGCCATCTTGCAAGAAGTGATGAAGAGTTTTCCTGGCAGACGAATATTCGTGTTTGGACATTCGTTAGGGGGCGGGTTGATGCAGTACTCTTGTGCGACATTAAACAGCGAACTTCTGCATGGGTTTGGGTATAACTCTGCAGGTCTGTCGCAAAACACACTCAACACGATTCCCTGCCATCTGCAAGGAAACATGAAGTGCCACATCAGACACATCTGTTCACTACACGACCCTGTGTCGAGGTTAGGCTACTTGATACCTACCATCAAATATGTCAAATCAGTTAAGGGAAACAAGTCTCATGGGCTGAAGCAACTGAATGAGGAGATTAATGGAGGACATGAGCTGAGGGTAGTGAAGGTGGCCACAGCATAGGTATGCGGCGCTTGGGAAGAAGATGGAGAATGCAGCAGAGGTGATTAGATGGTAAGATAAGGCTTGATTTAATGCTATGGTTTGGGGATTCTTAAGAGAGACGAAAGAGGATGCTGCAAAGGCTGGTATTGATAAAAATACTGGTCTGTGCAGAACAGGTCTTGAAGAGTATCTAAATTTCATCTACCCTGATGTAAATGACTGGATCCATGATAAACCGATAGGGAAACGTGATGGGAAGTATTATGGAAACCGTCCAGACTATAGAAGTGAGAAGTTGAAGATTGCCATTGAGTTTGATGGTGTACAGCACTATACAAGCCCAGCTAACATCAGAAAAGACGAGCAGTCGTATGAGTTATATGCAAGTCTTGGTTACAAACTGGTACGAATTCCTTATTTTATCCAACTATCAAAGGATGCGGTCAAGACTTTGTTTGGCATAGACGTGGAGCCGGAATTGTTTGACGAGCAATATCCTTCTCTTGGTGTAAGGGGTGGAAATACTCCTGCATACCTGTGCCATGAAGGAGTCAAGCGGATGGCTCGCGAGTTCAGACTTTTTCCTCATCAGTACGAGGTGAATATCAAAGCACTGCATGATGCTGATGATTCCTTCATGAGCGGTGTAGAACTGCTGGAAGGGGAGTATAATAAGTTGAAGGAATGAAAACGCGCAAGAGATGGAAAACAAAAAGGTGGAGGCAAAAGAGGCACAACCTTTCTTGCCAGCGTAAGATTCATCCCGCCATGAAAAAACATGGTGTAGTTGAACCGAAGAAGGTGGCAAGCGGTCCAGCAAGGTTGACAAGAAAAGTGTTGAAGAATTATCTAAATTGGATAAAGCGCAACCCAATGAAGATGCGTGACCTAAAACTTGTAACCATTAAACGCGGTTTCCGAAGAAAAATATCAAGTTTCCTTTTGACAGACAAAGATAGCCCCTTGAATATTGAAAAGATAAAGGAGATGAGATTAAAAACACAAGGTAGAATTTATATCCCCGAAAACTTTTCTATTATCGAGAATCCCCAAGCCAGCTACGAAACTCTAATGAGAATTGTGTCTGCGCTGTTAATAGAGAGATATGACACCATCATTCTGGATTATAACGATTGTCACAATGTAGAACTGGGAAGTAAGCGGTCATTATAGACCGTATTGCGTACCACATATATAATGATTATCTTTGCGGCGTTTATCCAAAACGCAACAAAGAATGATCAACAAGAAAAAAGAAGGAGGCTTCTACGCCTCAAAAGCGAGACTGTTTCTCAATGAGTACGATGGGATACCCCTGGAGGAGTTCTGCAAGGCAGAGAAGGTCAGTTACAGCAAGATGCTTAACTGCCTTGGACGGACAAACCGCCAGTACCATCCAGTTAGCAAACCAAAGAGTGATAAACCAGAAAAGACTGTCGTCCCAGACAAACCTCAGCTTCCGGCTTTGGAACTGAAGGAACTGGTTTTTGACATGCCAGAGGGGCAAGAACCCACTAAAGAGGAACTTACGAGAGTTACTCTGATTAAGCCAAAGGCAGCCAAGGCTCTTCGTCTCATTGAGAATATAAGCATAAGTATAAACGACCGCATAGGAGTAAGCATCGGCAAATGTGATGTCACCACGCTCTCTGCATTAATCAGGGAAATGGAGGTGAGCCGATGATCAACCTATCAGGTAAATTCAGATATTATCTCTGTACCGACAATGTCACACTACGCTTTCGTCATCGTGGACTCAGGGAGTACATCAAGAGCAAGCTCCATCGCGACCCATGCAATGGTGATGTCTACATCTTCCTGTCACGTAACCTCAGCAGACTCAGAGTCTATTACTTCCATCACAATGGAGAGATCCTCACGGAGAAGATCCTGCATGCACACCGGTTCACTCATCCCATCTTCTTGGATGAAGGCAAGCATGTGTACCACATCTCGTGGTCCAGTTTCGTTTATCTGCTCGAGGGTATCATCAGAAAGGAAAAAGACGAGTATTTTGATGAGTACGAAGAGGATGCAACCGATGGTGAGGAGCTGCAAGAATTAGTGTGATTTTGTTAGCATTATTTAACGTAACTATCTGATAATTAAGCAGTTAAATATTTGCATATATGGAGAAAAATGAGTACCTTTGTAATGTGAATAAGG
>ERZ842401.990-NODE-990-length-41884-cov-5.219991_pt1 | contig 41884 bp, 34 predicted proteins | sample MGYA00521270_ERZ842401 | MGnify/ENA primary metagenome ERZ842401 (study PRJEB31892, sample SAMEA3878208) | bioreactor metagenome | biome: Moose rumen | place: Sweden | collected 2011-10 | study: EMG produced TPA metagenomics assembly of the PRJEB12797 data set... | reverse complement strand
GGCAAAATATCCCCTTTGGGGAGAAGCCAGTTGGAATACCTATGGCCTGTTCTACTACGTAAGCGGATTCATCGGATACCTGCTGCTGGGATTGTATTTCCGGAAATTCGTGGGCGAACTGTCCTGGAAAAAGACACTTGCCATTGCGCTGCCGGCATTTCTTGCAGGTTTCGCAATCGGTGTTTTCGGATTTCTCCGCAGAGTCGGTGCTGATGCAGGCGGCGTCTTTCCCGTCGAAGGGCCCGTCTCGCTTGCAGCCCTCTGGGAAATTCCCTGGCTCAACGACTCCCTGGGAGTTACGCTGATGGCGATTGGCTGGATTCTGGTCCTTCGGAAAATCAAGTCAGATGGTAGCCTCTATCGCAGCGTTATACTGCCGGTATCGAAGGCTAGTTACGGTATGTACCTCAGCCACCTACTGGTTCTCGGGGCCGTATCGGCCTGGCTTCGAGATGCTCTGAAACTTGGAACGGACGGCGTCCTTGGCATTTGGACAACCCCTGTGCAGATACTGCTGACGGCGGTCATCAGCTATGTAATAGTGGCCGTTGGTTGTGTACTGATACAGAAAATACCCAAAGTCGGTAAATGGATTGTTGGCTGAAGGGGAGTGCAGAGGTATAACGAAGATAATTATTATCCGAGAAAAGGGAGGCTATATGCCGTCACGACGTTTCTGTTGAGAACGCTCTCACCGTACCAGGCAGGATTGATGTCTGTCTCCGCACGGCCTCCAGATAGAATTCCTTTCGCTGGTCTTGCGTGATGGGATAGCGCAGCAGCCGGGAGCCGGGTTTCAGGCCGTCATCCAAGTTGCAGACGAAGAGGTCGTCCACATCTGCCAAGTAGAGGCAGTTATAGCGGTTGTCCTGGTACTTCTGCAAGGAAATGACATAGTTCATGGCGTGCTTGGCTTCCGCCTCTCTGAGGTTGTCGCGACAGAAGACGTACAGGCCCATCTTGTCGAAGTGGCCGTAGAAGCCATTGCCCACTTTAGAGACCTTGCTCTCCAGGATGCGGCTCAAGGGCAGGGCCATGCTCCAATACTCCAATCAAGTAGGGCGAGAGATGGGTAGCAGATGAGAGCGGAGAGACGACCAGCGCAGGGGCAATGGCCGCTCCGGCCGTAACCGTAAGTAAACTGATGGAGAGGATGGTATAGAGTAGTCTCCTTTTCATAATCACACAAATTTAAATCCAATGGAGACTCACAGCTCTACCAAGCTTTGCAAAGACTTTTTGCGGACGCAAAAATACAAAATTTTCCCTTTATCTGTCTTGAAAACAGGTCGAAACAAATGCTCATCTTCGTCCCAGATGGTGCCTTTCATCCTCCCCGCCGTAGGTCTCGAAGGTCTGCGCCGGAAGGCTTGCACAAACCAGGAGGGCAGAAAGGATAACAAGGAAATGCTTCATCAATTTCATCTGTCAGAAAACATATTCATTCCACATATTTAGGGGATCCGAAAAGTGTTGTAGGATATTGCCCCGAAAATACCTATATTTGCGGTTGCAGAACAATAAATACAGGAATGTATATGGATAGAAGAAAGTTCTTAAAAGCCTCAGTTTCGACGGTTGCTGCAGGAACAGTTATGTCGCTGTCTTCTTGCACTGATTTTATGGATGATGACCTCCTTCATCCTAACTCCGGTAAGAGGAACAGGGGGTCGGACAAGAAGAAAGGGAAAGATAAACGGACGACCTCCCTTTTCACTGCCAGTGACCGTCACGAGATGGGGGAGGGGAATAATCTCCCGTCTATTCTTAAAGAGGCTGTCGCTCAGTCAGGGATATCCCCTGGTGTCGTCCTGCTCGGAGGAGATTATGTCGGGGGCGGAAAAGTGATGACGCCGGAATTCCCTATCAGCGATCTTTATTCCGAAGTTTATTCTGTGCTTGAGCCTCCCACTTGTGATGCACTTTTCACTTATGGTTCGCACGACGCCTGCTGTACTGACGGCTATTCTGCTTTTTTCAGCGGTCCCAGAAGATGTGACGGCTACTACATCTATGGGATAACCTATGTCCAGGTCGCCTGTGCTACTGACGAGGATACGGAAGCGGCTGTGTCCCTTCACGATTCATTGCTCAGGAGCGGAAACGATTTCAGCGATTTCGAAGACGATGACATCCTGCTGGACAAGTCAGGATACGCGGGAATTGATATCGTGGACCGTTACGGGAAATCTGCCGCATCAGCTTCAGAGAGTTTCCTCAAATGGGTCGATTCGCTGGATGACAATTTCCCTATCGTCGTTATGTCACATATGCCTCTTCATTATAACCGGGGTGACAATTACGGTGGACAGATCTGGTATGAGGCTTTGAGCAAGGCGGCTCGGACTCACGATATCCTATTCCTTTGGGGGCACAACCATACCCTTGAGGAAAAGGCCTCGGATTACTCCGACCGCAAGGATGAAAAACTCGCCGACCGTTTCAAATACCTTCTGACCCCTTCGGATTTTCTGACTCCCGGTGATCCTATGGTGATTCAATGTGCTTCTCAGGGAGAAACTGTCGAGGTCCGGCTTAATTTCTCTTATGCCAATGCCGGTTACATCAAGTTAGGATATGGGACGATGATTACTTTCAGCGGGGACGCATCCTCTTACAATTCAATGACTCTGCACCGCTACGCTGCTGAAACAGTGGAGAAAGAGACTGAAATTGGATTTACCGGGAAATCCAATCCTTTCACGGTCCCTCTGACGGGAGGATCCCACTCATCAAGGAGGAGAGATGTGTAAACTAAGCGAAGATAATTGACAATAGATAGGGCCATCAATAACCCTCCACTGCCAAATAATAACCGCTACTTTCTCTTGGTACTGCCGGATAGTAGCAGGTTATTATTTCAATATTCCTTAATTCCTAAATGAAAAGTTATTAGAAAATTAGCAGTCGGAATCTTTTTGAGACAGTATCCCCCCCGCTGCTGAACATGATGGCACAAAGAGACAGAGCAATTACGTGCTCAAAGGAGCAGTTGCCGTATTTGCTATTTCGAACCGATCTTGTCTTTCAAGTTCTTATGGGAAGGATAATTCTCCAGTTGGCCTATGGATTTTCTGCGGCGCTCGTAATAGGCCGAGCGCTTGGGGTTCTCAGGAAACCAGCCCCGGAGCACGCGCATTTCCTGAGAAAGAATCTCATGGATACCCCAGAAGCAGGAAAAGGCGGCGCTACCCAGGATAGTGGCTCCTACCGTTGAGTGTACAAAAAGGGACCCTGCGGCAAATGAGAGTCCGAAGACGAGGAGCACCCACCAGCTCCGCTTTCCCCACCAGTATTCCATCTTGATGACGATGGGGTGGCAAATTCCTATTATAGCAAAGACGGCTGCGCCGACGATTATTCCGCTGAAATTCATAATTTGTTCTTTGAAGAGTCGCTAAGTTAGTAGGTTTATGGCAAAAATACAATCCTTATTTATAGCTATGACATAGGAATGATGTAGCTGCCCTTTGATGGACTGGCGATTACAGGCCACCGAAGAGCCTTGCATTCCCTGTACATTCTCAATAAAAAGCAGTATATTTGTCCCTGGATATAAAACAGTATGCGTGCAGTTATTCAAAGAGTCTCATCTGCTTCCGTTACCATTGACGGAACTGTTAAATCATCCATTGGAAATGGCCTTCTGATTCTCATTGGTGTCGGCCATGATGATGGAAATGAGGATATCGAGTATCTGGTAAAAAAGATTTCCAGTCTTCGCATTTTTGATGACGATGCGTTCATTATGAATCGTAGCATCATGGATGTCGGGGGAGAAGCGCTGGTTGTGAGTCAATTTACATTGATGGCATCCACAAAGAAGGGCAACAGACCATCCTACATAAGGGCTGCAGGTCATGAAATAGCAATTCCGCTATATGAAAAGTTCTGCGCTGCCCTTTCTGAGGCCATCGGCCGTCCTGTGAGCACCGGGGAATTCGGCGCTGACATGAAGGTAGCGCTTGTCAATGACGGGCCGGTGACGATATGTATCGACACAAAAAGCCCCTAATACTCCGGGCTCTGGGAAAGGTTTGGATTAAGCGCTATAACACAGACGTAGCGGATGAACCATTTTCTCCCGTAAAGCCGCAGGGCGCCGAGACCGCATTTTTTTCATAGGTGTTGCTCTACGAGTTGTTCCATAATGAGGTATCCTTCTTTGACAGGATGGACACCGTCCTTTGTGAACTCCGGATTAAGTGCCTTTCCGTCTTCTGAGAGCATTTTGGAATAATAGTCGACATATGGGATCCTATTGGCTTTGGCATAGGCTTCTATCCGGGCGTTGAGGGAAAGAATTTTCTCCAAGCTGTCGGTAACCTCCGGCCTCCATCCGTATTTGGCTGCGGGAAGGACAGATGTCAGTATAACCTTAATCCCGTTAGCTTTAGCAAGCTGTACCATATTTACTATGTTCCCGAAGGTGTAGTCCTCATTATAGGCTCCCTGGTTAAGGGCTATATCATTTGTCCCGCCATTGATCACTACTGCCCATGGCTTGAGATCGATAACGTCCTGCCGGAAGCGCAGTACCATCTGGGCAGTAACTTCGCCGCTTATGCCCCTTTCTATATAGCGGCCATTATTGAAGAATTCAGGATCTGCCGTGTGCCCCCATATCTCTGTGATTGAATCTCCGATGAAAACGACTCTCTTAGTTTTCTTCTCCGGCTCAGGAAGCTCGGTATTTGCCTCTTCATAGGTTCTAAGATGAACAAAATTTGGAGTAATGGGTTTTTGAGTAGAGGAATCAAACTGGACCCACACCTTCATTTTACCTGCTTCTCGGTTGTCCCAGGCATAGTAAGGAATGTAATTAAGAGTCTTTTCTCCGGAGGTCGCTTTTATTGCAACGACTCCGTCGAGAAGGTTCTCTTCGAAACTGGCTTCCCATTTTGCATCGCCTGGAACTTGCATACTGTCAAATCCTTCCGGGTTGTCGGTCTCTTCGATGCAGTAGACAATAGGCCCTCTTTGGACGGCGCGTTTCCCGCGGTTGCCCTTGACTCTAGAGGGGGCTTCAACGACCTCTACAGGCATGTCCATAGAAAGGCTAATCTTGTCTCCGTCTGACCATTCCCGCGATAACACTGCATATCCCTTGTCGACCTTCGTTTCAAAAGGTTCGCCGTTGATGGAGACCGACCATCCCTTGCACCATTTTGGGATTCTGAGGCGAAAATCTGCATTGGTGGGCTTATCCGTACCAATCGTGAGCACCACAGTTCCTTCCCATGGATAGCGGGTCTCCTGGGTTAAAATCATCGGTTTCCCGTCTACTTCGATCTTGGCGGTGTTCCCCATATATAGATTGACCCAGACGGTCTTACTTGAAGTTCCGTAAATATAGTTTCCGATTGAAGGAAGGAAGCGGCAGATCTGGCTTGGGCAGCATGCGCAGCCGTACCAGGCCTGTCGGTGGTGATTCCCTTCTGACTCCAGAGGGTTGACATAGAAGAACTTATCCCCAGCGAGGGAGATTCCGGCGAGGGCTCCATTATAGAGGGAACGCTCCATGATATCGGCATATTTCGCATCCCCAGAGAGCCAGTTCATTCGAGTGTTCCAAAGGACCATTCCCACCGAAGCGCAGGTCTCGCAGTAGGCTGTAAGGTTAGGAAGATCATAATCTTCCGTGATTCCTTCGTTGCGGGCGGATTGGCCGATGCCGCCTGTGATATACATGTTACGAAGTACAACATCATCCCAGAGACGGTCAAGGGCATCTATATAGCCCTGATCTCCAGTTTCCGCAGCGACATCCGCCATTCCGCAGTAGAGGTACATGGCCCTAACGGCATGTCCGCAGATGTCTGTCAATTCCCGTACAGGAGTGGCATCCTGATAATGCTCCGCATTCCAGGGTTTGCCAGATTTCCCCTTTGATCCGAATCCATGTCCCCGCTCCTCCAGAAGCCATGAGGCGAATTCTAGGTATTTCCTCTCTCCGGTCGCATGGTAGAGTTTGACGAGTGCGAGCTCGATTTCTTCATGACCGGGAACCCAGTCCCTTTTCCCGGGACCGAAGATACCCATCATGTGATCGGCCATCCTGATGCCTACATCAAGCAATTTTCGCTTTCCGGTCGCCTCGTAGTATGCGACAGCTGCTTCGATGAGATGTCCGGCGCAGTACATCTCGTGCTTTCCCATATCGTCCCAACGGTTCTCCAAACCTGTCAGGGTATAAAATGTATTGATATATCCATCGCTCTGCTGAGCGGCGGCGAATTTGTCTATCCATTCATCGCATTTGGCTTCGAGATCTGAATCCGGGTGATTCCGGAGCGAATAAGCCATGCCTTCAAGGGCCTTGTATACATCAGAGTCGTCAAAATAGATTCCTGAATGCTCACCTTTCCCGAGGGCTGCGTTCTCGAAATTCCGGATTCTTCCGGTCTGGTTCTCAATCTGATCGATGCAGACTGGCAGAGTCACCTCTTTGTGGCGATCCAGCCTTGGCGACCAGAAGTTGTCTTGGATTGTGACATCAGCAAAACTGACAGGAGTGATTTGCTGGATGGTTTTTTCCTTCGGAGCACTGCAAGCTACAAGGAGAATGGAAAGAAGAATAAGGTTTACGTGTTTCATATTGGTTATAGTGTGGTTCAATAGGGGAGGGCGGGAAGGTGTCTATGAGCGGCTTCCAGAAGCCTTGAGAGGCCGTTTTTAGTGCCGGAGGCAATGACGGAGTTAGCTTCCTCCTTGATAATGGCAGCACTCTCATCGTTCATAAGTCTCTTCTTTGAAAATAGTTTCAAAAATGCTGCGGAGCTTATTCTCATCTTTTATTATCTCTCTCAGTCTGGCAAGCGGGGCTTCGTTGGGAGAGCCGGGGATTAGAAGATGAAGGTAGCCTCCTTCAGCGTATTTTTCGTGAAGATGCTCGAGTGTACGATGCCAGTGGCCTTCCTTGTCGAGATCTGGATGGTGTGAGAGGCCGAATTGGACAGTCCGCCTGATAATCGTCTCGGGTATAATCATCCTGTCAGCCTCAGCTACGAGGGCACCGTAAATGCTTCTTGGAGGGGTGGTAGCCGATGCCCGGTGATCTTCGGCGGCCTCGGCAATTGTTTCAATTTCTTCCGGGCTGAACCATTTTTTCAGCTTCTCATCCGCCCTTATGATCCGGCCGCTTTCGAGGTGATGAGTCTTCCTGTCCACTTCAAGTCCCAAATCATGGCAAGCAGCGGCGGTATAAAGAAGATTTGTGTTGATATCATAGTTTTTCCCCATTTCAAGGGCCCTTTCGATAACTGCCCTCGCATGATCCTCGCGGTGGGCTTTGTCAAAGGATGCGTATCGGGGAATAATCTCTGTTTCAATATATTCTACAAGTGATGCTGTCATATTCTTATTCTCAAGTATCGTAAAGATAAGCATTTTTCTTGATTTAGTTATCTTTGCATCTATGAGAGTACTTTTCGTGTGCCACGGCAATATTTGCCGGAGCCCAATGGCCGAATTCATTCTCAAGGCTTTGGTGCGCTCCAGGGGGCTTGAGAATGACTATTATATTGAATCTGCCGCTGTTTCATCTGAAGAAATCGGCAATCCGATCTATCCACCGGCAAAGCGCTGTTTGAGCCAGCATGGAGTATGGTTCGACCCCGCAAAGCGTGCCCGTCAGGTGACCCGGTACGACTATGATCGTTTCGACCGCATTATTTGCATGGATTCATCCAATCTCCGCCTTATTAGGCGCATTATCCCTTCGGATCCGGACGGAAAAATCCACCTTATGATGTCCTATACCGGCATCGGGCGAGACGTCGCCGACCCCTGGTACACCGGTGACTTCGAAACCACCTTCCAGGACATCCTCGCCGGCTGCGAAGGGATGGTAGGAATATAGCGTTGGGGATTTTTCGTCAATCCAAATCGGCTTGAAGGTGTGGCACTATAGGTATACCGTTATCCAGGGTTTACTATATGAGTATCTTCTTCTACCACCAGAGCGTAGCCTAACCTTGTGCTTATGTACCATTTTTTTGCGTGAGATGTAAAGTGCTATAGCTTAGTGAGTTACGATAGTTAAACTACGCGGGGAGAGGAGTTTAATTCTTTTAAATAATTGTTTATCAATAACTTGAAACTCACGGCGTCACACCAGAAAATCCAACTTCCTAGCACGCCGAGCGACCAGTTCATGTTCGTATTCAAAGGCCAGACGCTCCAATGGAATCACCTTGCAGCATTTGTCTGCCTTGTCCTTGCAGTATTCTTTGTCTTTTTGAAGTAGTTACAGTACTTCGGTCAGATCTCCCGTAGCAGAGTCAATGATGAATCCCCGTACCGTAATGTCGGCGGGGATAAGCGGGTGATTAACAATTGTTTCCACTGTGCTGCGGACAGATTTCTCTGTGTCATGGAATCCCTCGAGCCAATCGTCAAGATCAACGTCTGAGCGCTGAAGGGACGTCTCGGGGATTCCGCGACGGAGCATTTCCTCCTTGAAATGGCCAAAGCTCATATGGCAGGCGCCGCAGGTGGTATGCGCAACTACCATAATCTCTTCAACTCCGAGTTCATAGACGGCGACAATGAGGCTTCTCATAGCGGAATCCCACGGCGAAGGAATAACAGCGCCGGCATTCTTTATTACCTTGGCATCGCCGTTTTTAAGCCCAAGGGCTTCCTGAAGCAGCACGGAAAGGCGAGTGTCCATGCAACTTAGAACAGCCAGTTTCTTATCAGGGAACTTGTCGGTAAGGTGTTTTTCGTAACCTTTTGTGGCTACATATTCGCGATTGAACGCGAGTACATTGTCAATATTGCTCATGTTCTGCTCAGGTAGTTTCCGTCTAAAATAGATCCTGCGAGAGCGCCAGTGTGGGCGCCTTCTTTTATTGTCCATACTCCGTTTACGAAAACGTGAAGGATACCCTCGGGGAAGGTGTGGGGCTTTGCGTAAGTAGCCTTGTCAGCAATCGTTTCAGAATTGAAGATAGTCACATCGGCGGCATATCCTGGAATGAGCATGCCTCTTTCCTTGAACTTGGCCCTTGATGCGGGCAAGCCGGTGCATTTGTAGATAGCAGTAGAGAGGTCGAGGAGGCCTTCCTCCCTTACGAATTTTTCGAAGAAGCGGGGGAAGGTTCCATAGGACCTCGGATGTGGAAGTTCCTTTCCCAGAACTCCTTCCGGAGAATAAACGCTTCCGTCCGATGCGGGCATGGAAAGGCGGTGGCCGTAGATCTTCAGTAGATTCTCTTCTTTCATCGCGAATGTCGCCTGATTCACCTGCAGGCGCTCGGAGATAAGAAGATGACGTATCATTTCCCATTCATCCATGCCAGAAATCTTGCAGCACTCTGCAAGATTTTTTCCGGAGAAGGCAGCGTTTTCGGGGGCGTTGCACCCTGCAACGATGACTTGTTGCGGGCCTCCGAAGCGCTCAAGACGTCCATAAGCGTATTTTTTGATCTTCTCGCAGGCGGCTGGATCATTAAGACGGGCGTAGATATCCTTGTCAGTACCGTCCCGCAGCTCTATAGGAATGAAAGAGGTAAAGCCGGTGGAGAATGCGGTGTAGGGGTAGCGGTCGAAGGCGATATCGATTCCTTCCGCCGCAGCATCGTCGATTTTCCGAAGCATCCTGTCGATTTTATCGAAATTGGCAGGATTCTGGGCCTTGAGATGGGATATCTCGAGACGTGCACCGGAAAGACGAGCTGCTTCGATGGCCTCGTCCATGGCCTCGAGCACGCGGTCGTCCTCGTTTCTCATGTGGATGGTATAGAGGGCATTATGCTTGGCGACGACCTTATTCAGAGCGACCATCTCCCTTGTATCCGAGTAGCACCCTGGGGCATATTCGAGGCCATAAGAAAGCCCTATTGCGCCCATGGAGAGCTGCTCGTCGAGGACTGAGCACATCTTGAGGATTTGCTCATCAGTGGCCTTGACGTTGTAGGGGCCGACCACGGCTTCCCTGATGTCCCCATGGCCGACTAGGCTTGAATAATTGATGCCAATCTTGTTGTCAGCGAGCCTCTGGTAGAAACCGTCTATGTTCCTCCAAGCTGGGCCGCCCTTTCGAGGCCGGTCCTTCCGCTGCTCCCACTCTTCATCAGAATAGACAAAGGGGCAGTAGCCGCAGTTGCCTCCGACTTCGCTAGTGATTCCCTGGAAGATACGGCTGTCACCTTTAGGCGCATCGAAAAGATTCGTATCTGTATGAACATGGATATCAATAAAACCGGGGGAGACTGCCATTCCTTTGGCATCGAGGACGATCGCAGCGTTTTTCCCGAGATTCTCACCGATTGCCGCGATCTTCCCATCCCTAATGGCAAGGTCTCCCTTAATCGGAGCTTTCCCATCGCCCACGTAAATGACTCCGTTTTTAATAATGGTGTCAAAGTCATTCTTGATTTTGACGCGGCAGCCGCTTACCCCTGTGAGACCGAACATGGCAGCGCCAAAGGCTGATGTCTTTAGAAAATCTCTTCTATCCATAAGAAAACAGTAAATAAAAGTTAAAAAATAACCTGCATCATTTTTCCTGCCTTCGCACAGTGTGCGACCCCTCCCAAACAAGTTTGGCCCCCTCCCTCTTACAAGGCCGAGGGTGGCCATGGGCGAAAAAATGATGCAGGTTATTTTTTCTTAAATCCTAATTACATTCCCAAAATTACAAAAGAATAACAAATATTTTATATTTTTGTGGCAGAATTCTAATAACCAACAATAAAATGAAAAGAATTTTTATTTCAATTATTACCTTACTGATTTCAGGTAGTCTTGCAATTCTCTCCGCCCAGGAAAAAGAGATGAAGACAGGATGGAGTTTCGGCGTTCTTCCTTGTGCAACCTATTCTGTGGATAATGGCCTACAGTATGGTGCTTTTGGTGATGTCTATTACTATGGTGATGGAAATACATATCCCGATCCTCTCCATAAGATTAGTTGGGAGGCATCCCATTTTACAAAGGGGCGCACTCGTTTGTATCTTGCCTATGACTCCAAGTACCTGATTCCAAATATGAGAGTCAATGCTTCTGCGACTTTCGTGGATGACCCCCTCTACAATTTCTGGGGATTCAACGGCCCTGCTTCTTTGACAAACAACGACCTTTGGTTTAACAAGGAAAGTGGTGTCAATTATTATGGAATGAGCCGCAAGATGTTCCGTGCACTTGCTAATGTTCAGGGTAGGATTGTGGATCATTTGAACTGGGCTGCAGGAGTAAATTATTGGAACTGGAAGCTCGGTGACATGAACGAGCGTTACGGATATGATCTGAATAACACTCTCTATCGTGAGTATCAGACAATCGGCGCCATCAAGGAAAATGAAGCCGGCGGCGGACAGGTTCTTGAGATGAATGCGGGCTTAGTTTTCGATACCCGCGACATAGAGGCTGCCCCTAACCGCGGTATCTGGGCTGAGGCTTATGTTAACGCAAGCCCCGATGTTTTTGGAAAATTTACAGATCCTTATGTTAAGATTTGCGCCTATTTCCGTCATTACATTTCTATTCCGATTCATATCAAAGCAGGGGACCCGGTCTTTGCATACCGCCTTGCCTATCAGGGGACGGTATATGGCGAGACTCCGTTCTGCATGATTCAGAATGTCCCTCTCCTTGTCCAGCGCAACATGATCTCCGAAGGATTTGGAAGTGCAAACACGATTCGCGGTATCCGCGAGAACCGCATACTCGCAGAGGGGTTTGCATGGGCAAATACCGAGCTTCGCATAAAGCTGGTTAATTTCAAGCTCCTCAACCAATTCTTCTATATTGCTGTCAATCCGTTCTATGACTGTGGTGTCATTACAAAGACCTACCGTTCGGATATTATGAAAGATGCGTCCACCGCTATCTATGATGCAACAAAGGAGGGTGATGTCATCTCGTCGGCAGGAGCCGGGCTCAAGATAGCGATGAACCAGAACTTTATTGTTTCCGTAGAACTCGCCCATACCTTCTACAACGCGCTGAATGCAGATCCATGGATTGGTATCGGCATCAATTATCAGTTCTAGAACTGATGAAATTGCGAGGTCGACTAAGGGTCGGCCTTTTTTATATGAATTTTAGAAAAATCGCTTGCGATTTAATTTTAAAGTCCGTATATTTGTATCGTGAACGATATAATTCATAGATTTTTTTTATTATGACTAAAGAACAGACAATTGAGAGGCTGCAGTACTATGTGACCAATCTTAGTGCACAATCTATGCAGCATCGCCTGGAAGGCAAAGTTTTCGCGGCTCAGGGTTTCTCAAAACTCGGAGATAAATACAAAGAGCACGCTGAGGAAGAACTTGGTTGGGTTGACAAGATGATAGATCGTATTCTTGATCTTGGAGGTACTCCCGCCCTCGAGCAGGGCCCTGCCATGCCCGTTTGCACAAGTATTGTCGATCTTCTCAAGATGGATCAGCAGATATCTGTTATGGGTATTGCTGCTCTTCGTCAGCATACAATTGATGCCGGAGACGATTACGCTACGTTTGATATCTTTAAAGCTTATCTTCTTGATGAGGAAGAGGATTTGGCATGGACGGAGCAGCAGATTGCCCTCATAGAGTGCATCGGCCTCCAGAACTGGCTCACACAGCAGCTTTAAAGCTATGCCTTACGTGCAGCTTAAACTCGACAATCAGGTGTGCTTCCGACTATATTCGGCAGCACGCCTGATTGTTCAATCCTACCAGCCGCTGCTCTCTAAGCTGGGTATTACCTACACTCAGTATCTCGTGCTTATGGTCCTTTGGGAGAAATCTCCGATGACCGTAAGTGGGATATCTTCCCGTCTGAAACTGGAGTCCAATACAACAACCCCGCTAATCAAACGTATGGAAGCGGAGGGTCTTGTCAAGAGAGCCAAAGGAAAGGAAGATGGACGTCAGACAGTCGTTTCCCTTACAGCTAAGGGCAAGGCTCTTGAGAAAGAGGCGTCCGAAGTCCCTGGATGCCTGCTTTCATCGCTGAATAGTTGTGACATATCTTCAGAACTTCTTGCCGGAATGATTCCGGCTCTGGATGAGGTGATTGCCAAATTGTCGGCAAAAGAGTAAACCCTTTTAGAGAGCAAATACTATCATCAGCTGCGCGACGAGTACTCTCAAGAACATTGAAAGAGGGTAGACTGTCGCGTAGTTGATAGATGTATAATCAGTTCCGTACAGGTTCTGAGAGAATGATAGGACTGCCGGATCGGTGGTCCCGCCGGAAATGAGTCCGCAAATCTCATAGAAATTGAGCTTGAAAACAAGTCTCGAGACCAAGATTATCGTAAAGACCGGAATAATGGTAATGAGGGCTCCATAAAGAATCCACCAGTAGCCTCCACTTGTGATTGAACTTACGAAAGATTTTCCTGCGTCCAGACCGACGGCTGCCATGAAGAAAGAGATACCTATCTCCCTTAACATCATATTGGCGCTTGTGGTCGTGTACGTGGTGATTTTCATCCTTGGCCCAAAGTAGCCGAGGAGTATGGCTATTATAAGCGGACCGCCGGCAAGACCAAGCTTGACGGGCTGAGGGATGCCGGGGATTGCTATGGGAATACTCCCCAAAATGACACCAAGGGCAATACCGAAGAAGATAGGGACAAGATTGGGGTGGGAGAGGCTTTCGGGTTTATTCCCTACGACCTTTGAGGCAGCTTCGATATCTTCCAGAGTGCCGACGACAATGATACTGTCTCCCATCTGGAGGATAAGTCCGGGATGGGCCACAAGTTCGATTCCAGAACGGATGACTCTTGTTACAGTAACATTGTATTTCCTTCTAAGGCAAAGTTCCGAGAGCCGTTTCCCGGTCAGGGAAGATTTTGTTATGGTGAGTTTTCTTGGCACCATGTGGGAGTCCATCTTGTTCCAGTCTTCCTGATGAAGGGGGACTTCTTCTCCAAAAATTATTCGGACCGTATCGACATCTTTGTGGTCGGTGACAATCAGAACTTTATCTCCTTCATGGAGTATAGTCTGCGGCCCGGGGGTGCTTATTACGCCCTCGTGCAGTATTCGGGATACGATAAATTTGTCTCCCATATCCTGTACGACTTCGGCAAGCGTCTTTTCGAAAATGGCGGGATTGCTGACCTGACAGTGCATCCGCCTGGCTGTCTCTCCCGTATCCTGCTCTTTATCAAGAGATTCCCTCTCATCGTTGAGGTCTATTTTGAAAAGGCTTTTAGTGAGGATGAGAAGGGATATGACACCGAGAACACCGATAGGGTAGGCGACAGCGTATGCTGAGGCCAAGGATGTGGGATCGACGCCGGATACTCCGGAGTCGCTGAGGGTTTGCTGAGCGGCGCCGAGTCCCGGGGTGTTGGTGACAGCACCGGACATGACCCCAGTCATTGTGAAGATACTCTCTCCGGAGATGAAATGGATGGCAACGGTCACAATGACCGCAAGAAGGATAAGCGCCGTAGAGAGGAGGTTGAGTTTGACGCCGTCTTTCTTAAATGCAGAGAAAAAACCCGGACCTACCTGAAGGCCTATGGAGAAAACGAACAAAATCAGTCCGAAGTCCTTCATGAAAGAAAGGACTGTCGGATTGGATCTTAGTCCTAAATGGCTGAGAATAATTCCAACAAAAAGAATCCAAGTTGACCCAATGGAGATGCCCTTGATCTTGAATTTTGCAAGATAAAGACCTAGTGCAATTACTACAGCAAAGAGCAGAATCGAGTGGGCAATACCGTTGCCGGAGAAAAGGGCTTCCATTAAATTTTATTTTTTGAAGTCAAATACTACATCAACCGGAATCTTCTCAAGGCTCATCAGTCTTCGGTCTTCATCGAAAGACGCGGGCTTAGCAGCATATTCTTTTTCGAAGGACTCTGCAAAAGCGAGGTCACCTTCGGCCTGTGTCTTGAGGATGATACCTGCGAGTTGTCCCAGTACCTCACGGGTCTTGACGTAGTCAATCTTATACTTTCCAGCGCCATTTCTGGAGATAGCTCCGTTTGTAGTTAAATAATTAAGAATCATTATATTAGCTCTTCCAAGAGCTTCCCCCTCACCAAACCTCTGGGAACGGATTAGGCTTGCAACGAATGTCGCAATACTATTATCGCGAGTTACGAGAAGGGAAGTGTCATCGTGCTTGATGTTGTTGGATGCGAGGAATGCCCCGACCACATTGGCCTTGGCCTCTTCCCATGTCAGGGCATGGCTTCCAAGTGCCTCTGTCACAGTTCCTTTTCCATTAACTGTCTCTTTTACACCGAGTCCATGAGCCATCTCCCTGAATGAGAGATTGATCAGGAATGCGTTGCGGTCAATATTAGGGAAGTCCTCCGCGAGGAAGAGTTCTCCAACAGGGTTAATGATGCTGTTGAATTTTGCGTCTATGACATTACCGAGAAGGATTGTTCTTGTGCCCCTTTCAGCTTGTACTTTTTCGTCGTAGGGAAGGTTGATTGCAATCTCTTTGATGCCGGCATTGTAGCTACCTGCATAGTAGAGGGCGTCACAGACAAAAATGTCTGAGAAGTTGCCGGGAGCAAATGCTTTGTACTCATCGGGGCAGGGAAGTTCCTTCTGGAGTTCGGGAATGAGGGCGGCATATCTTCCGAGGTGTTCTGTCCTGCCAAGGTCTTTAAGAAGTACGAGGGCTCCATAAGACCTCTTAATGCCTTTTAGCTGATCGTCATTGCTCTCGTTTGGCCCGATAACAAGGTCCATCTTGCTATCTTCCATCTCGAGCCATGCAATGTCAGAATCATAGTAATTGTCAGTCTTCAGACCTTCGATTTTTTTCAGAAGATAGTTGCGGACACTCGGTTTTATGGTAATATCAGCTGCAGCTGTGAGGTATGCAGTTATCTTGTTGATTTCATCTGAATATTTGTCATGGAACCATACAGCCTTGAGGGCATCGCCGTCCCGTTCGATAATTGTGTAGGGGCTGTCCTTGTCCTCGAGAGTGCATGAATCAAATTCTTCAGCAGTCATGTCAGAAGGATAGAAATTGACGCCGGGGGCTCTCTCTGAATAGCCTTCAATAAAAGTTTTTCCGTCGAGACGGTTCCAGGGACCGTAATTGATGAGGGCGAATTCTTTCACATCCGGAGCTTCAATTGCCTCTAAAAGAGATTTGTCTCCAAAATATTGTTGCCAATAGATGTTGTCCGCTTCTTGGGCTGCGAAGCGGTAGAGATTGAGAACTTCTTTCCCATTGTCCGAAATGCCGGAAAGATCAGGAGCAGGGACTGTGATGGTTGCAAATTCTTCAATCTCGCGTTCAATAGCACTCTTGTGTCCCGCGCATGAGGCAAGGGCTAATACTACTAATGAAAAGATAACTGCCTTTTTCATGTCAAAATAATTATACTCTCTGTCTAAAAAAAGGCCGATAGAAATTCTATCGACCCTTGGAGCGGAATACGAGGTTCGAACTCGCGACCTTCGGCTTGGGAAGCCAACGCTCTACCAACTGAGCTAATTCCGCGGCAACCATTCAATAGAATGGAGTGCAAATGTAGCAATTTTTCTTGAATAATCCAACTAAATCAACATCACCGATGCTTTATTTCAGCATAAAATCGGAAACTTCCTTGATTCCCGGTATGCCGTAGTAGGATTCTACAATATTCCCTTTCAGATAGACTCTGCTGCCGAGAAGGTCGGGGTGGGAAACAAGGTTGAGGGCGTCCCGTATCGTTCCTTTTGGAAGTTCGACAGAAAGACATGATTCTTTGGAAGTTACTGAAGATCTGGCGGCGATGGCCAAATGGGTGTTCTTCGTGAATTCCGGTCCTGTGTTCATCTTCGATCCACTGGAAGTGAGGTCGCCTCCAACTATGTATCCATAGACCCAGACATCCTTTGATCCGATAGAACTTTTTGCTTCCGAAACGCTTAGGGCGCTCTCGATCACTCCGCCATCCGAACCCCCTTCATGAGCTACGTATTCTTCTCCTTTCCAGATTTTAGTGGTGTCTATCACTATCGTCATTCCTCCGGAAAGGGAGCTGGCTAGAGAGGCGGAAAGTCCGACCGTCAAGACCTCCTGGGCAGCGAGAGTCTTTGTAAACAATATGTCGTCTTTTCCTTCGCTTGAGAGTTTCAATGAAACCTGTCCGGGCTTAAAAAAGGCGACCCTGTCTTCATGATAGCTGTACATGAGTTTTCCATCCGCAGAATCCAGAAATAGAACTCCGGAAGGGAAAGCTTTCCTGAACGAGTCCTTTATATTGAGCCTTAGTCCTGAATTAATCATACGGCAGGTAAGGGCTACCTCAGCTTTTTCTCCTTCTCCGACGACGATTATCTCTCTGTCGCCATACTGTGGCTTCCCAAAAGAGGGAGCAGTGAATTCCTCAGATTTGACTTCAATAGTATAGCTCCCTGCATCAACGGCAAGTGATTCCGGGGAAGCTCCATAAGGACCGCAGTAAAGAGTCTGCCCTTTAGAAGAGTATACGGATAACACGAAATCGTTGGTGTCGGGGATTTCTTCATAATAGGATTTGGCCCTAATGGTTTTGGGACTGAGAAAATGCCATCTCAGCTGGCTTGTTTTACTTTCCTTCTCGGAGATAAAGTCATCACATGAGCAGGCAAATGTCATGATAAGCGCAAGCGCAGTAATCGTTTTAAAATGTTTCATGGTCTTTTTTCGGACAAAACTAATCCTCCTCAGAGAAAACTGGCAGCAAAAACATATAATACAGAGATATGTTTCTTTAAAACAACGCAATATTTATGTTTTTTGTAATTTTGCAGTTTATAATAGACAAAATTCTAATTAATGATAAAATGAGAAACAGATTAACAATCGTACTTGTTGCCGCCGTCGCAATCCTCGCAGCAGGCTGTTCGAAGTACACCACAGTCAAGGGTGATCCTCTCGATGCGAAGATCTATACCCTCAAAAACGGTCTTAAAGTCTATATGACTGTCAATAAGGATGAGCCTCGTATCCAGACCTACATAGCTGTTCGTGTAGGAGGCAAGAACGACCCTGCTGACAATACCGGTCTTGCCCATTATCTCGAGCATATGATGTTCAAGGGATCGGAGCAGTTCGGCACTTCAGATTACGCGGCCGAAAAGCCTCTTCTCCATCAGATTGACTCCCTTTTCGAAGTCTACAGGACAAAGACTGATCCTGCTGAGAGGGAAGCCCTCTACCATGAGATAGATTCGATTAGTTATGAGGCATCCAAGATAGCTATACCCAATGAATACGACAAGCTTATGTCCATGATCGGGGCGGAGGGTACAAATGCCTATACGAGCAATGACGTGACTTGTTATGTCGATGAGATTCCATCTAACCAGATTGAAAATTGGGTAAAAATCGCCGCTGACCGCTTCCGCAACTGTGTTTTCCGTGGATTCCACACCGAGCTTGAGGCTGTATATGAGGAGAAAAATATGGGGATGACCAATGATGGCCGCAAGGCTATCGAGAAGATGGACTCCCTTCTCTTCCTGAAGCATCCCTATGGCACCCAAACAGTTATTGGCACTCAGGACCACCTTAAAAATCCTTCGCTGAGAGCTATCCGTTGCCAGAAGGATACCTATTATGTCCCCAACAACATGGCAATCTGTCTTTCGGGCGATTTCGACCCCGACGAGATGGTGGCTCTTATTAAGAAGTATTTCGGAGACTGGAAGCCGAACAAGGACCTCCCAAAGTACAATGTGATTGAAGAGGATCCTATTACTGAGCCTCGTGTGAAGGAGGTCTATGGATTCGAGTCAGAGTTCCTTCTTCTCGCATGGAGAACTCCCGGCGCGTCAGATAAGGAGTCGGAGATTGCTGATATTGCCGGAGAAATCCTCAATAATGGAATGGCCGGCCTTATTGACCTTGATGTAATGCAGCGCCAGAAAGTCCTCGGTGCCTATGTTATGCCCTACGACCGTGCTGATTATGGTGCATTTATTCTTGAAGGATTTGCAAAGCAGGGACAGGATCTTGATGAGGTCAAGTCGATACTTCTTGAAGAAATTGCCAAACTCCGTACAGGAGAATTTTCAGATACTCTTTTGACCTCGGTCAAAAATAATGTCAAGCTTTCCCTTATGCGTGCTCTGGAGAGCAACAGATCCCGTGCGGACATGTTTGTGGATTCTTTCATCAATGGGACTTCCTGGAAAGATGAGGTGGCTTCAGTGAAGAGGATTGACAAGCTCACAAAGGCTGAAGTTGTTGCATGGGCTGACAAATATCTTGGCCCTGAAAGCTATATCGCTGTGTATAAGAGGACAGGCGAGGACAAGTCTGTCAAGAAGATAGATGCTCCGAAGATTACGCCTATCGTCACCAACCGCGACAAGCAAAGCGCATTCCTTACAGAGATTGCTGAAACGGAGGTTGAGCCCGTAGAGCCAGTCTTTGTGGATTATAGTAAAGACATGGAAGTACTTGACTATAAGGGTCTTGAGCTTCTTTATAAGGAGAATGTAAAAAATGACATCGCCTCTGTTTCATTCCGTTATGACATTGGTACCGACGATCTTCCTCTTCTTGGAGTAGCATCGGATTATATCTCCTATCTAGGGACTCCAACCCGCACGGCAGACCAAATAGCAAAGGAGATGTATGCTCTAGCTTGCAATTTTAGAGTGAGCGTAGGCCCCAACTCCACTACTATCGGAGTCAGCGGTCTCAGCGAGAATGTGGGCAAGGCTCTTGCTATCGTTCAGGATCTTATTATGAATGCTACAGCTGACGAGACCAAACTCGCAGAGCTAAAGTCCGATATCTTCCGCACTAGAGGGGATTCCAAGATGAATCAGCGCTCCTGCAGCGCAGCTCTCCAGAGCTATGTCTTCTACGGACCGGAATATATCAAAAAGCGCACTCTTACAAACGAGCAGATTGCTGCCATGACTTCCGAGGAAGTCCTTTCCGCTATCAAAGCTCTTGCCGACAAGCAGTTTAAGATTTTGTACTATGGCCCGGCAACTGCCTCTGACTTCCAGAAAACTATTGATGAGAATTATGAGGTAGCCAATGACCTTGAGAAACTGCAGAAGAGACATGCGGTCAAGAGACTGACCCCTTCAACAGAAGTATTCGTCGCCCACTATGATGCCCGTCAGTTCAACTATTATCAGTATTCCGATAGGGGAGAAACCCTCGATGTTTCAGAGGCTCCTGCAATAACCGCTTTCAATGAGTATTACGGAGGTGGGATGAACTCTATAGTGTTCCAGGAGATGAGAGAGTCCAAGGCTTTGGCTTATAGCGCAATGGCAGGACTAAGTTCTCCTTCATGGAAGGATGATACCTATGCCTTCTTCGCTTATATAGCTTCCCAGAATGATAAGCTTCAGAAAGCCGTTGAAGGATTCGACGATATCATAGAGAACATGCCTATAGCTCCTGAGAATCTCGAGATTGCCAAGTCTTCCATCCTTTCAAGAATCCGTACCCAGAGGGTTACTGGAGCCGGTGTCTTGAGCAGCTATCTCAGCGCCAAGGAACTTGGAATTAATGAGCCTATTGATAAACTCATTTTTGAAAAGATCGGAGACATGACAATGGAAGATATTGTCGCAACCCATTCAAAGTGGATTAAGGATCGCACCTATGTCTATGGCATACTTGGCGACACCAAGGACCTTGACATGGCCTTCCTGAAGACCCTAGGCCCCGTCAAGATCCTCTCCCTTGAGGATATCTTCGGATATTAGGACGCTTTATACGGTACTCTAAGGGCGTCCACCGCCGCCTCCGCCAAAGCCTCCGCCGCCAGGATTGCCACCCATCCCGCCGCCGGGATTGCCGCCACCGCCGGAACTGCTGGATACTGAAGTTGAGGCTGTAAGTGACGTCTCTGTTCCTCCACTTGCCGTCCCGCCTTCAAAGTAGTATCCTTCGAGTCTCTCGCTGGCTCCGCTTACGTCAACACCGGAGTTGAGTGAGTACGAGCTGCCGCTTTTCAGAGAGGGATGAGATATAATCAGCCCGCTTGCCTTTATCGTCGACGCAGGTGTCTTAAAAGCGCAAAGAAGTGTAGATCCGTCATAGAGTGCATACTTTGTATTTGCACTTCTGGAGGAGGATTCAACAACTGGCTGAGAGATACTTGAACCGTTCTCCAAGGGGCCGAATGAGATAAGAGTACCTCCTTGGACGTAGAGTTTCTTGCCTCCTTCAGTATTTGCATCGACTGCCACTTCTGCTCCGGATGTCCCTCCTGCGAGGGTGACACCGCCCTTAATATAGAAGTTTCCGTTGGCATCCAATCCGTCGTTACCAGTGGAGAGTCCGCAGACATAACCGCCGGAGATGGTGAAATCTCCAGATGAATTGATTGCATCATCTGAGGAATATGCATAGACCTCGCCTCCGCTGATCTCAATCTTATTCTTGCTCTCAATAGCCTCATGGCCAGATGCTGAAGCGTATATACTTCCGCCCGAGATATAGATACTGGCCGTGGAAATATCTTTTCCGACCTTGATTCCTTTGGCAGCCACGGAATTGGCCGAGGTCGAACCCCATCCTCCGGTGCTGCCGTAATTTGACCCCGAGACGGTCACTTTTACGGTGCCACCGAAGAAATAGCCGTTGCCGCCGCTATGTATTCCTTTGCCTCCTTGACCGGTATTAGTGATTGTGAGGGTCCCATCGTTCATTACGAACATCTTGTCGGCCTTTATGCCTGCAGAACCCTTGTATTCCTTGTCATCATCGTCGTATGCTGTACCTCCGGAAACTTTTATGGTAGTGTTTCCTCCTTCAAAGAGAATCAGCGAATCTGAGCTGAATCCCTTTTTCATGGCTGCCGAAGCCGAGGCCTCAATAGTTCCTCCTGAGACGATAATGGCATCTTTGCCTCTGACGGCATGTCCGGCAGATGATGAGACTTTGATTGTCGGTCCGGACATGAATCTGACATAGTCGTCGCTAGTAATTCCCGCCTTGCCGGTTGCGGTGACATTAAGTGTGCCGCTGCCACTGAAGATCAACTGACCCTCGCTGAATAGGGCAGCCTTCATGTCTTCTGTGGATACAGCCTCTGAATAAGTGGAACCGTCTTTCAACGTGTTAGTGCCTTCAACAACTATAAAAGTTCTTTTACCGCTCTGGTTGTTGATAGCAGCGCCGCCTTTGTTGGTCAGGCTCACACCGTCGAGTTTAATAGCTTGCTTTTTGCTGCTATAGAGCTTGAAACAGCCGTCATCAGTGGCACCTTTGAGAATGTACATTATCTTTTCTGTTCCCGTGTTATTGGCAGTAACATCATTTCCGCTGACAGAAACGTAGCCATTATCTCCAGAGACAGTCGCGTTGCCTGATGTGGAAAAGACTATAGTGATTGTACGGTCAAAAGTTGTATTGGCGACATTGTCTTCAGAAGTCTCTGCCTTGTCGTCAAATCCTGTGTATGTAGGAACGGTTTCTGTCTTCTCCGTTTCAGAAGAGTTGGGATTATCTAAACCCCACTCCGGAAAATCCGGAGAGAAATTCCCGAGGCACCCGGAAAGTGCCAAAACCGATACTGTCGAAAGTACCGCAGATACTACATGTTTCATGGTTTAGATTTTTAAGGTAATACACTTATATGTTTTCCTTACGAAAAACAAACTCCCTTACAACTTGGCCACTAAGTCAATTATCATGCCAAAATAGGCGATCACTGTTTGTAACCGCCTGATTCAAAGATTGCACATCTCTGTCTGAATGTCATTCCTGACGATACTCAAGGATGTCTCCGGGCTGGCAATCTAGGGCCTTGCAGATAGCATCCATTGTGGACAACCTGATGGCTTTAGCTTTGCCGGTCTTGAGAATAGACAGGTTGGCAGGTGTGATGCCAATTTTCTCAGCAAGCTCTCCAGAGGACATCTTCCGCCGTGCGAGCATCACATCCACGTTTACAATAATTGCCATGACCTATTTCTCCTTTTCACCCTGCTCGTCTGGGGATGGTTTATCTGCGCCTTTCAGATAGTTCGGGAGCTCCATTCCTGCCATGTTGAAAAGATCGTTCAGCGGAGGGACGGATTTCATAAGACCGGAGATGAAGTTGGACGTTGCAGTTTTTCCATCGGCACCGGTTCCTCCGTCCCAGACGGTCACCTTGTCGATATTGATGCCCTTGACAGCTTCAACCTGCGTCTTGACAAGATCAGGAAGCTTGTCAGCTATCATCATAAGAACAGCCTTCTGGGCATCTCCCTCAGCAGCTCCGACAAGCTGCTGGAAACCGCTTGCCTGTTTTGTGAGTATCTCAAAGATACCGCGGGCCTGTGCGTCCATCTTGGCGTAAATAGCGTCAGCTTCGCCTTTTGCCTTGCGGCGGATCTGCTCAGCCTCGGCCTCAGCATCGATTATGGCCTTTTCTTTTTCTATCTGAGCGGCGACGACGATATTGGCCTTCTGGGTGGCTTCTTCCCTCTCTGCACGGGCAAGCTCAGCGTCGCGTTCACTCTGGTATGCTTCCTGGAGAGCCTTTGCGGCCTGGACCTTTTCGGCAGCGACGGCAAGTCTGTCGGCCTCGGCTGTCTTCTGTCGGCGGAGAGCGTCTGAATTTGCAATTTCAATCTTGGCGGTGTTCTCTCCCTTGACGGCATCAGCGTCTGCTGCGGCGACATTGACACGGGTATCCTTGTCTGCGTTTGCCTTTCCGGTCTCACCAAATCTGTTCTGCTCAGCGACACTCTTCTTTGCATCGTTGATAGCTTTTGCTGCAGCCTCCTTACCGAGAGCTTCGATGTATCCGGATTCATCACGAATATCGGTCACATTGACATTGATGAGCTTAAGACCGATTTTGCGGAGTTCTGCCTCGACATTTGTCGAAACATTGGCGAGGAATTTGTCGCGGTCGGCGTTGATTTCCTCGATATCCATCGTCGCGATGACAAGACGGAGCTGTCCGAAAAGAATATCGGTTGCAATATTCTGGATGCTGTCAATAGAGAGTCCGAGGAGCCTTTCTGCCGCATTTGTCATGTTTTCCGGCTCGGTGGAAATACCGACAGTGAAGCGGCATGGGACATCGACGCGGATATTCTGCTTTGAAAGCGCGTTTGTAAGATTGCACTCAATCGAAATTGGTTTGAGGTCGAGAAAGGCATAATCCTGGAATACCGGCCAAATAAAGGCTGCGCCGCCGTGGATACAACGGGCGGAGGAAATTGACCCCTCCTTGTTTTTCCCGGTCTTACCGTAGATGACAAGAATCTTGTCAGAAGGACAGCGCCTGTAGCGCTTGAGGATGGCTGCCAGCGTCACGAAGATGATGGCGACGATAATTAGAATGAGATAAAGTTCCTCCATGATATCAGATTATTAATGAGTTCAATTCTTCAACGAGAAGGGTGCTGTCATTTAGCACTTCTATGACTTTAATTGCAGTTCCGTTCTTTATTGCATCACCATCGGTCTCTGCATTGTACTCGCGAACGGCATTGTTGATGGTAATTTGGACTTTGCCTTCGCCGCTTCGGGACGCAGGAATTGTCAGGTAGACCCTTCCCTGGCACCCGACGGCCGATTTGTAGACATTGATGTTGCCGGACTGCTGCATCGAATTCAGCCACTTGAAAAGGTACATCACGAGTGCGACAAGGCCGACTCCTACAACGGCGGCGATGAGAAGAAGAAGGGCTGTTGATGACACCTTTTCATGGAGAAGGATGGCTGTCCATCCAAAACCGAGGAAAAAGTTGACAAAGTTTCGGAAGGTATAGAGATTGGACCCCCCGTCTATGTTGGATACATCATCAAGACCACCTCCGGTATCGACATTAGTGTCAAGACCTCCTGTGTCGGAATCTGCTCCAATAAAAGTAGCGATGCTCTGGATAATGAAGATCAGAGATGCTGTAAGGGTGATTGCCCAGAGGGCTTTCATTGCGGGGCTGAGTGCTGCCCACCAAGTTGCTATCATATCGAGTGTCGGTTAATGTTGATGCAAATTTAGAAAATAATTATTGAAAAACAATAAATAATTTATCTATTTCCGAAAAAAATTCATTGCGGACGCGATAAGGGACCTGCGCTCCTCCGGGAGTTTTACCGTCTCCAAGGGGAATCCGAATGCAACTGCCTTGTGGTCGGAGGCGGTATATGCCACGGCTGCTGGGATGTTGCTGTCCGCGTATAACATGAATGCTTCGGAAGATTCGCCTGCAGGAGAAAGGCCGTCAGGATTCTCGACTCTATAGAATGATGGAGAGAAACTGCGGTTATACGCAACCGGGGACTCAATCTGTATAAGATTGTTCTTCTTGGGAAGAACTTTTTCCGATCTTGTCCCGAAATTCGTGAGCCATCGGTAGCCGAAAACGTCCTTGACGAAGGCCTGAGCGGCTTCACGGTCCGCCTTGTCATACTCGATACTATAGACATGATCCCAGACATCGGTGCCTATGTAAGAGCCGGAAATGATTATGTTGCCTCCCGAAACAGAGAATTTCTTGATTGAGGAGCGGAGAGTGGCAGGAAAGACGGGATATCTGTTTTCAACTGCGCCGCGTCCGATAAGGGTGGTGACCTGCTTCCCGCATATCAGGTCAAGTGCAGTGAAGATGCCTTTTTCCCCGTTGAAAGCAGCAGAGGAAGAAGAGCTGATAGCATATCCGTTGTCAAAAAATGCCTTTGCATGGGAGTAGACGAAGTCGAAAGTGTTGCCTTCGACAAGTTTACCGGCCATGTCGGCATAGGATCCTCCGAATCCCGGATTGTCATCGTCTGTCCATGGTTCCATCCTATTGAAATCAAAGACTTCTCCAATGAAATTAATCTCTTTCCCATAAGGGACGCCGCTGTCGAGGTTGTCAAGAAAACCTGCATAAGTCGGCGTGTCGAACCATGCTGGGGCCGATACCCTGTCGAAGTTGTTGACGATAATGACGCTACCATTGCTTGCCGATGGCACTCCTACTGTGAGTACTTCGGAGGGGAAGCTCTTGCCTCCTTGATTGAAAGCAACGATGCGGAAGCTGAAAAGATGACCTGGAGTAATCTTTACCTCAGTAGAAATTCTCCCATCCTTTTCGGTCAAGGCGGAGAGGATTGTGCCTTCATTAAAAGCTCCATCATCTATTCTTGTGTAGAGAATATATCCTTCAGGACTGGCTGTGGGCTCAAGAGGATCATTTACAGGAGCCCATGAAAGCCTTGCCAGAGAGCCGTCCATGATAGCGGAGAATGACTTGACAGGGAGTGGCTGCACCTGGTAGGGGCAGCCGTAGCGGTCACTCAGATATTTGAGCATACCCTTATATATAGCGCGGGAAACGGTAAACCGGAATGTAGGGTCAAGACCATATTTCATGTCCGCAAGATTCTGGTGGGAAAGGAGCTCCAGGAGCATAGCCGGCACCGAGGGGGTTCTGGATTCGCTGTATGACCGGTCCCAAAGCTGTCGCCGGCTCCATTTGGGCTCAAACTCTTTCCTAACGTCGGTGATGATTTGATTTTGGACAGAGGCGGCCAGGATTCTTCCATTGAGCCTTTTTTCGCCGTCAGGAAGAACAGATTTTCCTTCACAGAGAGAGGTGTAGATAGAAAGGGTCCCGACTATCGAGTCATTTGGGGTAGTGCCTGCATCGGAGTGAAAGGCGAGAGAGAGATCGAAAGGAATCGCCCTTCCGGGTTTTCCGGGGTTAGCCCAAGAACCTCCGCTAAGATGGCTTACCCATGCTCCCCGGCCGGCATAGTCTTTTGTGTAGTCATTGTCCCAGTCGTCAAAAAGGGTCATGTCGAGCCCCCCGAACTGCATTGAATATAGAGCTCCTTCTGTGAAGCAGGGGAGTCCTGAAGTTGTGTACTTTGAGACATCATCATCAGCATCTCCTCTTGATATTTTGCCCATACCTCCACCGAAACGGACCGCATCGGCTGTCACTACGTTGCCTTTCGAGAACTTATGTCCTGCCGGGGTCCCGTTGTCGAGAATGACACACCCGGATGTCCCCTTTGCAAATTCGAACGTGCCAAGGTATACCCACATTCCACCTCCCATCTTCTGGTTGACTATGAATTTTGTTTCTCCTCCAAGATGACGGACGGTATAGTTGACGGCAGATGAACTGTTTGATAGGGTCTTATATGAAACATAGACGGCATAAAAACCCCTTTCAGGAATATCAGGGGTCCATATTGCGTGGGATACGGCTTTTTCGGAACATTCTGCAGTGCGGACAGTCCCCATGGTAAACGGGTTGTCATATCCGGAATAAACGGCCTTCCGGTCAGCAAAACCGACACCGGCATCTTCCCAATGGCCTTTTTCAGAATAGAGGCCGGACAATCTCATGTCTGCGTATCTGTCACCGCTGAAGGATGGATCATTGTCACAGATTATTTCTCTGGATTGAGTGTCACGCTCACGGGGGGTAAGGACATAGGCTCCGGCATTCTCGAGCATTGGGATAAGGAAGGGGAGGACATAACTTTGAGTATACATGTCTTCGACCGTTCTGTGGAGGGCGGCTCTTTGCCATTCCCACCTGGAAGTCTTTGTCTCATAGTACCTTCCATGGCTCTGCCAAAGTGCAATATGTCTTCCGCTGAGGCCTTTGCCGAACCATGTCCCATCAGCACTTCGGACAAGGGGAGACATCGTCCTTCTATCGGAAACGCGAATAGGGCTTTTATGGGATTTGCCATCAGAATATAGGGGAGGGGTCACCAGCTCATCAAGAGTAACTCCTTTTCCAAAGATTTCCCCCTGCTTATAGCTCCGATAGGAAGAAGGAGTGAGTCTTTTCAGCTCAGACTTGAACCACTTGATGTCGGATTCGGTCCATGGATAGTCGGAGATCTCGTTGCTGAAGTAGAAATCCAGAATGTCTCCCCGCTTCATCACTTTGTCGAGTCTGAGGCCGCTTCTTACGGATGTCCTTTTCTGGAGATTGACTTTAAGAGAGTCGCCTACCGCCTTGAAATCAGAGGATACGCGGCCCTGTCCGAGTGAAGGGAGAGCTATGAGAAGGAGGATAAGAGAAATTGAAGTAATTCTTTTCATTACTCTTGTTTTCTTACTGATTTAGTGATGATTAAACACAAAGCGCCAACTCCAAGACCGATAAGGTCGGCAAGGAAATCGTGCGAATCTGCGGAACGGTAGGAAGTAAGCCCCTGACCAAGTTCTGTGCCGGCAGCCAGGATAGCCCCTGCAAGGAAAGCGAGAGCTATGACAGCAAGAGCTTTACCAAATTTTCTGGAAAAACCGTTGTAGGAGAGAAACGACAGTATCGGGAAGGGGAGGAACATGGCGAAATGGACCACTTTATCGCTAGGAATCCCGAGAACAGTCTTTGGAGCATGCTGCATACTGCTGAAATTGCCGAAACACAAGAAAGCGAGCAGTATAATATACAGCACGAATAAAACCCTGGATATGTTAATTGCCTTTTTAGTCATTACAAAGTTTGCATGTCATGAAGTTTCCTATAATAACCGCCTAGAGCGAGGAGTTCATCGTGGCGGCCCCTTTCCACTATCCGTCCTTCATTCATTACAACAATCTCGTCAGCGTTCTTGATGGTGGAAAGGCGATGGGCTATCGCAATAGTGGTCCTGGAAGACATCAGCCTTTCCAGAGCCTCCTGTACGGCCCTTTCCGATTCTGTATCCAGCGAAGCCGTAGCCTCATCCAGAATAAGGACAGGAGGATTCTTGAGGATGGCCCTGGCAATGCTTATCCTCTGCCTTTGGCCTCCTGAAAGCTTGACTCCACGGTCTCCGATGTTGGTGTTGTAGCCTTCTTCCTTTTCCATAATGAAATCATGGGCATTCGCAATCTTTGCCGCTGCAATTACCTGATCCTCGGTTGCGCTGTCTACACCGAATGCTATGTTGTTGAAGATAGTGTCATTGAAAAGGATAGGATCCTGATTGACATTGCCTAGAAGGTTGCGAAGGTCTTTAATAGCAATGTCGCGGATATCTTTCCCATCGACGGTAATCGAGCCGGAAGAAACATCATAAAAACGTGGAATAAGGTCGACCAGAGTGGATTTGCCCGCTCCGGACTCCCCGACGATAGCGACCGTTTTCCCTTTTTGTATATCGAGATTGATATCGGATAGAATATTCTTCCCCTCTGAATAGGAGAAGTTGACTCCATTGAAAGAAATACCCTTCTCCAAACCGTTGACGGAAATAGGGTTTTCGCTCTCTTTTATTGGACTTTCTGCATCTAGAATCTTGTTGATTCTCTCCATTGATGCCAGGCCCTTTGGTATGCCATAAGCGGCCTTTGAGAGCTCTTTTATGGGTTCAATGACGGAATAAAGGATTATGAGGAAGAAGATAAAAGTAGGAGCATCGATGAAGCTGCCTCCAAAGAAACTCTTGCCGCGGATTATCATTGAGCCGCCGAAGCAAAGGACTACAAGAATCATCAGGGTGCCGAGGAATTCGCTGAGAGGGTGGGCGAGGACCTGCCGCGTCGAGACGCGGCTTATCTTCTTTCGGAAGCTTTCGGTTATGGCCTCAAATCTCCGGGACATCTTGCTCTCTGCATTGAACGCCTTGATTATCCTAAGGCCGCTAAGGGTCTCTTCAACCTGAGACATCGTGTCGCTCCAGAGGTTCTGCGCTTCGATGGATTTACGTTTCAGCTGCTTTCCTATCACACCCATTACCCAAACGAATGGGGGAACGAATAGAATTGTAAATACCATCATTTCGGGACTGGTATAGATCAGAATGCCGAAATAGACAATGATCAAAATCGGATCCTTGATAAGCATTTCAATGGAAGATGTTATCGAGGTCTCGACCTCAGAGACATCACCGCTCATGCGGGCGATGATATCCCCCTTCCTCTCCTGCGAGAAAAAACCAATTGGGAGGGAAAGAATCTTATTGTAGATGCGGCCACGGATATCCTTGACTATGCCGGTCCTTATCGGAATCATGACTGCGCTTGCGCCAAAGTAGCATGAGGTCTTAAGGGCAGTCATTACTACCATTACCGCGCAGAGGAGAAGGAGAGCATTGATGGCTCCATGGGTCCCCGCGAAGTCGCTGACAAACCAGTACGCATTGTTGATAGCGATGTCTTTGAACGTCATTCCTTCAGTCCTCCATGGGATAAAAGAATAAACGCTGTCATTGATTTTGAAAAGGATGTTGAGTATAGGGATGACGAGAGCGAAGGAGAATACATTGAATATTGCCGAGAGAATATTCAATAGGACGGCTCCGCCAAGATATTTTTTATATGGGGAGGCGTACTGCCTCATCATTCTTATGAATTCTTTCATTGAAAGATTGCTTTGTAAATATACAAATATAGGAGATTTTAGTTATCTATGCAACATGTTTAAATCGCCATTCCGTAGCAAATAATGGACATAACAAAAATGTTGACCTTTGTAACAATTATGTTACTAATCAGGCTAACAAGTTGATTTATAATGAGGTAATAATGCTCCGAGTCTAATGGACTTATAGGAAACGAGTGAGCCAATAATAAATGAGAAGAGTCCTTTCCCTCAGGATTTTGTAATTGATGGACCCGGCGTTATCGTAGGGTTTATTGTTATTGAGGGTAATGCCCGAGGTGAACATTACAGACTCTATTCCTCCAGAGATGAAAAATTTTTGCTCAGACACTCTCCTATAAAATAATTTTGTAAAATCGGCGCTTCCATAGTAAGAGAACCCAAGGTCAAGCCCTATTCCGTATATGGAGTTTACTGCGGAAAGAGTGCTTTTTCTTGAGCTATTGTCGCCCGAGAGCATTATTAGATAGTCTTCTCTTCCCGGAGACAAAGGAGCGAGAGAACTCCCTACCTGATCGAGGTTGACCATCATGTCGATTTCCTTCTTGGAAATCTTTTCTCCCGTCATAGGATTCTTGAGTGCCCCTGATTGCAGCCTGTCAAATAGATCTTCTGCACCTCTCATATTGGAGAATTTTCCGTCGAAAGCGACGAAGATTACGTTTTTGTGGTAAGACTTCCCTATTTTTTTCATATGGACAAGCATCCTTGCAAGTGCGAGCATCGAGGCAACTCCTGAGGCGTTGCTGTCGGCACCGGGGTAGAGGGTACCATGAAGAATGCCAAGGTTGTCATAATGGGCGCCGATAATAATATAACTTTTTTTGGCAAATGTCTCCTCGGACGGGAAGAACCCTATGACATTATGACCTGTTTCTCCTGCTCTGGTTGGGAAGCCCTGAAAGTAGCTGCCGTCCATTTTCATGAGGCCTGCATTCTCAAAATTCATGGCAAGCCACATCGCCGCTATAGTCGCTCCAGGAGTGCCTGTCCTTCTTCCTGCACACACCGAGTCTGCAAGGAATTCCACGTCGCGAAGAAGGGATTCTTCGCTGACGACATTCTCTGCATTCCTCGGGCTGATTCTCACTGGCTTATACGCATTCAGAGGACCGGCAACTGAGAAAAGAACAAGGGCTATGGCAAATTTTTTTATTTTCATCAAGGGGAATTCGCACGAATATTGTTTATCTTTGTATATTGTACGATTCCGGGCGTCAAAATTAGACATTTCCGCCCGCAAAAGAAAATTTTTTAGTGAAAAGATTCTTATCCATATTGTCAGCAATTGCTGCCGCGTCTCTTCTGTTGTTTTTGTCGGAGGATTCTGCATCGGCTCAGTATGACAAAGATGTCTTTTCATTCAGAGGCCGCTCAGCGCTTGCTGAGGGACGTCATGCAGAGGCCATCTCCAATTTTAACATTCTTGCCCAGCTTGATTCGACAGACTATTGGACATTCTTTTACAGAGGCATTGCCAAATACAATCTAGGAGATGTAAGGGGGGCGATGAAGGATTTCAACACTACAGTAAGACTCAACCCTGTCTTTACATCTGGCTACCATTATCGTGCGATTACAGAAAACCGTTTTGGTAACTACGATGCTGCCCTTGAAGATCTTGGGAAGGCTATTTCTCTTCGCCCTGGGTATTCCGGGCTTTATTTTACAAGGGGTGTCACCTATTTCCTGTCCCAACAGTTCGGCCCTGCTGTCAAAGACTTCGACAAGTATATTAGAAGTGAGCCGAAAGATCCTTCCGCATATCTGAACAGAGGTGCCTCCTATCTATTTCTTGGGGATACTCTGAAGGCGGTGAATGATTATAATAAGGCAGTCAAGATTGACCGCTTTGAGCCGGAGGGATACATCCGTAGGGGAAGACTCTATGCAGCCCAGGGGAAATTTGATGAGGCAATCGCTGATATGAACCGTGCCATTGACCTCGATACCACCAATACATTTGCCTATTTCAACCGAGCTCTGATGTATTATGACCGTTCTATGCTCAATGAGGCCATGGCGGATCTCAACAAGGTGCTAAAATACGAGCCTGGCAACGCTCTTACTCTTTACAACAGGAGTCTTATCCATGCTCAGGTCGGCGATTATGAGAATGCACTTGATGACATGGACAGGGTAATCAATATCAATCCGGGTAATGTCCTCGCATACTATAACAGGGCTGCTTTCTTCACTGGAATGGAACGCTGGGAGGATGCTCTGGCAGATTACAACAAAGCTATAGAACTCTATCCGGACTTTGCCAAGGCATATATGAACCGGTCTTATGTGGAGCTCCAATTAGGCATGACAAGGGCCTCCAAAGAAGACTATAAGACAGCCAACAGGAAGATCCAGGAATACCGCAACAAGACCACCTTCGAAGGAGCGTCTTTTGCGGACACAACCAAAAAATATAGCTCCCTGCTTGCTCTGGATGCGGATTTTGCAAAGAAGGACTTCGATGATGAACTCCTCCAGCACCGAGATGTGGATATCAACCTTAGGCCATTCTACCGCTTCGTGACGGACGATACAAGGGATAGGACTGTCTATGCGCTTGAGAGAAGATACGAAAATCCTCTCCTTGAGAGGTTTGTCGGTTCTCTTTCTCTCCCGGTTGTCGTGACAAATGACCCCAAATTTGTTTCCGGCAAGGAGTCCGGATCGCTGAGTATGGTCAAGGTCAAAAATGTTACAGAAAAGAGCGGGACAGGCGAGAGGGAATTCCTGATGGCACTAGGAGATATCGACATGAAGCTATATAACGGCGCTCTTGGCCACTATGACAGGGCCGTCGATGCAGTTGGAGAAGGAATGAACTCGCTCTATAAGGCCTTTTATCTAATGAACAGGGGCGTCCTGAAGGCCGAGATGATAGATTTCATCGCTTCGATGGAGAATACCGTACAGACACTTACAATGGACGATAAAGGTAATACGAGAGCGCGTGTCCGTGATCAGATCACCAGTTCTTATGACTATTCTGAAGCGATATCCGATCTTGAAGAGGCGGCTTCGATTCTTGGCAATATCCCTTATATCCACTATGATCTTGGCAATCTTTATGTTCTTTCTTCGAGGCTAGTCAACGCCCTTTCCAGTTACGACAAGGCAATCGAGCTTTATCCCTACATGGCAGATGCCTACTTCAACAGGGGGCTTCTTCTTATCTACCTGAAGGACAAAGAGAAGGGCTGTATCGACCTTTCGAGGGCAGGTGAACTTGGAGCAGAGGATTCTTACAACGTAATTTTGAGATACTGCGCGGAGGAGCAGGTGCAATGATGCAGTTTATCAGTTTTACCAGCGGAAGCTGCGGAAATTGCTCCCTCCTAAGATTGGTTCCGGAGGATGGCTCTGAGCCTTTCGGACTCATGATTGATGCCGGTTCCAGCCTTAGGAACGTCTCCAGATGCCTTCACTCTGTGGGTCTTTCTCCTCTGGATATCAGTGCCATTGTCATAACCCACGATCACTTCGATCATATCAGAAGTCTCGGGACCTATTGCAAGAAACTCCATCTCCCTGTGTATACGACAGAGACCCTCCATCGGGTACTTTCAGGTTACTCGTTTACAGAGAGCCTGATGCCGGAGTGTCGCAGAATCCTTTCAGAGGGCACTTGGAATATAATATGGGAAGGTGTGGAGGTCCGTTATTTCATCGTTCCCCACGATGCTACCGAGACGGTGGGATATGCCGTTCGAGCAGAAGACAGGTTGTTTGTCATCATGACTGATCTCGGGAGTGTCCCGGAAGAGGCGATGGCCCTTGCGAAGGAAGCCGACACGGTTGTCGTAGAGTCTAATTTCGATGTGGATATGCTCCTCGGAGGATCCTATCCCCAGGATCTCAAGATGCGTATTTTCAAGGATTTCGGCCACCTTAGCAACGATGCCTGCGCAGATGCAATCAAGGAGTTCTGGCATCCCGGCCTAAAAAATCTCTTCCTTTGTCATCTTAGTGGCAACAATAATACTCCGGAGTTGGCCCTGAAGTCTGCCGGAAAGGCCTTGTCTGAACTTGGGGTCAAGAGGGGAACAGTCAATCTCCGTGTCCTTCCAAGAGGGCAGATGACATCTCTTCTGAATCTTTGGTAACGATTCCCTTGTCCATCCATTTCTTCCCCTTTAGTCTCAGAAGGAAGATAATCCCTCTGAAATTCAATTCTACGCACATTGCAATCCAGAAGCCTACAAGCCCGATTTTAGGGGTTAGAATAGCTGCCGGGATGATTCGGACTATCCACATGGAGGTGAAGTTCATTATGCTTGGAATAAGGGTGTCTCCAGCTCCTATGCATGCTCCATTCGCGACAATTGAGGCAGCATACATCGTCTCTGCAAAAGCTTCAATTCTCAGAACTTTTGCTCCAAGGGCAATAACCTCAGGGTCGGGGGAGAGAAGGCCCATCATCTGTGGCGCAAAAATGAACATGAGAACACTGAGTGCCGTCATTATTACCATGCCCCCTCCGGTTGTAATCCATGCGAAGCGGTTGGCAAGTTTCTTCCTGTTTGCACCTATGCTCTGCCCGACCAGAGTTGTAGCTGCATCTCCGATTCCGTATCCGGGCATATAGCAAAGGCTCTCGGCTGTGATTGCGAAGGCGTTGGCAGCTATGGCTATAGTTCCAAGCGGAGCAACAATTATTGTAGAAGCAATATGGGCTCCTCTCATGACAATATTCTCGAGGAACATCGGAGCACTAATTTTTGTTGCCTTTGTAATAACTTCTTTTTTAGGAATGTAGCTACCTTTTTCTAGAGTAAGACTTAGCTCTGGGGAGCGCACGGCGAGGAAGTAGAACATGAGTAGTGCCGTGACAGCTTCAGCAAGCCCTGTGCCCAGAGCTGCACCAGGAACACCCATGCCCAGAGCATATATAAAGATGTAGTTGAAGATAACGTCAAGAACGCACATTATTATGCTGAGGATGCTAGGAATTTTCATGTTCCCGCTGCACTGGAGCATTGTGGCGCTTACCCAGTCCAGTTGCATCAAAGGGAAGAAGAGGGCGTTTATCAGAAAGTACTTGGAGGCGTTATCGGCAATCTCGGCGGTTCCTCCAAGCCAATAAGGAAGACGTCCTGAAATAAGAGCACCGATAATTGCTAAAGCTACACTAAAAATAATACAGCTTAAAAGTCCTTGTCTCAATACATTTCGAGCGGAAGAATTCATGCGTGCTCCAATGTATTGGGCGACTTGGACGGAGAAGCCTGAGCACAGGGCAATCCCAAATCCTCCGAATAGCCAAAGGCAAGTCGAGACCAGCCCTATTGACGCACCTGCCGCTGCTCCAAGATGCCCGACCATTGCAGTGTCGATATATTGCATTATGACAGAGGAGAATTGTGCCAGTATAGCAGGATAGCTAAGTAATGAGGCAAGCTTAATCTGCTGCCTCATACTCATCGGCTCCCCGCCTCTGATTTTACCCAGTAATATGTTTTTTGTTGCGCCCATTTTGGAGGCGCAAAGATAGTGAGAATTTCCTTATCAGCAAATGTATGGAGGAACAGAACCTCTGTCGATGAGATCCCTTAGAATGGTCATGAACCTGCTGCCTTCATCAGATGGCGACCCGAAGGCTTCCTTTATTTGCTGAAGAGTGTATTTGCCACCCTTTGAATCTATAAAGTCTTTGATTTTCCTGGTGGTATCTTTAGTCTCCTTCTTTTTTGAGCGGCAGACATCGCAGCTCCCGCAGTCATGGTCTGTCTCTTCTCCAAAGTATCTTAGAAGAAACTTTGAGCGACATTCACTGCTTTCTTCCACATAATCAAACATCGAGTCCTTTCTTTTTTTGCTGTTACTCAGAAGCATATCATAATGCTTTGGATTCAGCTGGACATTGCCGGGACGGAGACGATCATGATGGAGATAGATAACATCTGCATTGTCTGCGGGTATGTATTTAATTACATGTTCCAGAGCAAGGTTATAAAGGATTTGCCTCAGAGAAGGAACGCTGATCCCGCAGCTCGAGGCTATAAAATCCTCTTCGATTGAGACCGGGAAAGAGAACAGGCCGGTGTATCGTCTCATGAGTTTTTCTAGGACGAGTGGCATAAGGGGGTCTGGTAGCTCAATCTCATAAAGTTCCTTCCTTTCTACAATTATTTGGACCTTAGTTTTTATTTCCAGATCCTCAGAAAATGTCCAGTGTCCTTCTCTTTCAATATATTTGAGAGAATGAAAGACAGGAGACATTTGGAGCGAATAGTGCTGACAGAAGGCTGCAAGGTCTAATTTGAGTTGCCTGCCGATGCCGGCTTCGTATGGTATTTCGAAAAAAATATGGATCTTCTGATAGATGTCTTCAATATATTCAAGGGAGGGGAATGAGACTGTCTCTATCTGCTTTAGCCGGCTAATGTCGGAAGCATTCCAGAGCAGAACGGCGTATGATTGACATCCGTCTCTACCAGCCCTTCCGGCTTCCTGAAAATAGGCCTCCGGGCTGTCTGGGAGGTCGTAATGGACGACGAAACGGACATCTGGCTTATCTATACCCATTCCGAATGCGTTGGTGCAGACCATTATTCTTGTGGAGCCGCTTTTCCAATCTTCCTGCCTTACGGCGCGAAGATCAGATCCAAGACCGGCATGGTAGAAAGAAGATGAGATGCCTTCCGCTTTAAGAAACTCAGATATCTCTTCCGTTTTCTTTCTACTCCGGACATAGATAATCCCTGAGCCATGGACGCTTTTACAGATGGACAGAATCTGTCCGTTCTTGTCGTCGCTTTTACGTACAATATAGGAAAGGTTTGGCCTTTCAAAGCCACTCCTAAGCACATTCTTCTCCTTGAAGCATAGTCTCTCCATAATGTCGTCAACCACCGGTAGGGTAGCTGTTGCGGTAAGGGCTATCACAGGGGCATCGATGATTTTCCTGATTTTTCCGATCTCCAGATAGTCAGGGCGGAAGTCATATCCCCACTGCGAGATGCAGTGAGCCTCGTCAACGACGATGAATGAAATATTCATTACTTTGAGATAGGACTGGAAAAGAAGAGTACCGAGCCGCTCGGGAGAGACGTACAGGAATTTATAGTCGCCATATGCGGCATTGTTGAGGGCAAGGTCAATCTCCCTTCGGTTCATTCCGTTATGTACGGCAATTGCCCTAATGCCTCTATCTTCAAGATTGCGGACCTGGTCTTTCATAAGGGCAATCAGGGGAGTTACCACAATGGAAAGACCGTCCCGGAGCATGCCGGGAACCTGGAAGCACACAGATTTTCCTCCGCCAGTCGGCATAATGGCTAGAACGTCCTTCCCGGCAAGAGATTCATTGATTATTTTCTCCTGCATAGGGCGGAAACTGTCATATCCCCAATATGTTTTAAGCGCCTCTAGTGGTGTCATACACCGCAAATTTACTAAAAATGCGTTTACCTCAGCTACGCTGAAAAAATAATTTGTAAAAAATTAGTACTTTGTGATACAAGGTATTAAAAAATTATTATAACTTTGCATCGGAAAGTAATTATAGAAATCAATATTGCGAATGAAAAAAGTTGTCAATGCTGGTATCGGGGGACGCAGTTTTGTGGTAGACGAAGATGCTTATCAGAGACTGGATACCTATCTGTCCCATTACCGTTCTAAACTTGGAGGAGGGGAGAATGAGGCTATGGACGATTTGGAAATGAGAATAGCAGATCTTTTTGAAGAAGATATTAAAATTCCATCTCAGGTTGTTACACTCGCCCTTGTCGAAAGAGTTATAGATCAGCTCGGCATGCCTGACGGAAGTCAGGAAAAGGAAGGAGCAGCCTATGGTTTTTCGGGCAGTAGTGATGAGAAACCCGTCAAGAAGTTTTTACGTGATCCGGATACCAAGAAGATAGCCGGTGTATGCGGTGGAATAGCTGCTTACTTTGATATCGACATAACTCTTGTCAGAGTTCTCTTCCTTGTTCTTTTATTACTTGGAACCGGCGGGTTCTGGATATATCTAATCATATGGATCGTAGCGCCGCTTGCGCAAACTCCAGCACAGAAATGTGAAATGCGGGGGATTCCTCCTACCGCGGAGAATATGGACTCATTTACTAGAAATAAATAATTATGGACCAGAATAGTGAGAATGTAAGGGCCCAGATGCGTAAAGGAGTGCTTGAGTATTGCATTCTGGTTATCCTGAGTAAACGCGAGGCCTACGCTTCCTCTATAATAGAGGAACTAAAAAAAGCAAATATGATAGTCGTAGAGGGTACTTTGTATCCGATGCTAATCCGTCTTAAGAACCAAGGCTTTCTTTCCTATAGGTGGGAAGAAAGTCCCCAGGGACCTCCAAGAAAATACTATGTGATTACCGAAAAGGGTCGGGCGCAACTTTCGGAAATGGATGCTGCCTGGAAGGAAATTGTGGAAACTATAGAGACTCTCAAAAATGAATAAAGTTGAAAAAGTCAGTATAGGCGGTGTTGCTTTCACTCTCGATATGGATGCTTATATAGCTGTCAATAAGTATCTCTCCGAGCTTGCAGATTATTATTCTAAAAAGGATAGCGGCAGCGAGATAATGGAGGCAATTGAAGGGCGTTTTTCAGAGCTCCTATTTGAACGCTGTGGAGTCAATAAAGTTGCGTCAGAATCTGATATTGAGGAGATTATAAAGACACTCGGCAGGCCTTCCGAGATTGAAAACGAAGAGGCTGTCCACTCTGGCTCTGAGCAGCAGACGGCCTCAGAACCAAAGCCGAAAAAGCGTCTTTATAGGGATATCGATAACAAATCCATTGGAGGGGTTTGCAGCGGCTTAGCAAATTATTTCGGGATAGATGTTACTCTCATAAGGATTCTATTTGCAGCATGCGCATTGGTTGGACTGTTTTCGGAGCACAGTATTATTTTAACTGCTGTAATTCTCGCATATTTTATCCTTTGGATTGCTATGCCGGCAGCAAAGACAGTCCAGCAGAAATGGGAGCAGAAAGGGCAGGGAGGCACAGTTCAGGAAGTCAGCCGTATTGTCGAGAGAGGCGAAAAAGCTCAGCCCGGCAGTTCCAAAGGCTTCGGCCATGGACTCGGAAGATTCATTCTCATTTTCCTCGGAGTTATTTTACTCCTCACGGGAATCAGTGGTCTCACGGCCGGAGCGTTATTTACCGGAGATAAGGTGAGCAGTGTTTTCAATCTTGGAGTTATTAATGATTTGTTGTTATATTTCTCTGATTTGAATCCTGATTTTACAAAGATATTGGCCGGTCTATTTGAGATTTCTTGGTTCAAGGCTCTTCTTGTAGCGGGCGTGTTCTTGCCGTTCATATTGTTCCTGTACCTTGGCCTTAAAATGATAATCGGATTCAATGCTCCTTCATGGAAACCGGGAGCTGTCATCGCTATCCTTTGGCTGATTGTCATTGTCATCCTTTTGGTCACCGTTGTGGTTTTCGCTTCATCTGCAGCGGCTGAAGTTGGAATTGAAAAGGTTATGGCTCTTTCGGTCTGAGTGTCATCATTTACTCAGTCTATATCCATGGCATTTCTCCACCATGCCTGAACATGGGTGGGTTTTTGAGCTGAAAGGCGCGGCGGGCAGATTCTGTGGAGGCCGCCAAGGACAGGAATGTGCAAAAGGGTGAAACTTGTTGTAAATTAAGGAAATAATACATATATTTGCGTATGATTCCCTTTGTCCCCATATCCCCAGAATTCCGGGCTATTCTCCTGACTAACCATCAGGGGGGGGTAGAATCGTCCAATAATCAATAAGTTACATATATTTCGCCGTGCCGTGGGTTTACCCCGGTGCGGCGGATTTTTGCATGCATAGTATCATTAAACCTTCCAAATGATGTCGCAGATCAAGAATAAATTAACGTTGCTGGCGGCCTCCCTGCTTCTTTTTCTGACAGCAGGCGGTCTCCATGCGCAAGGCCCGTACCGGGACGCGCGCACAGGCACCGTCGGCCTCCGCCTGGACGGGGGCGCATCCTGGTCCTTCGGTTCTTCCTTCGAGAACGTCGGGGCCAACCAGGCCAACCTCATCCAGCCTTACGGCGGGTCGGGCCTGATCGTCAACATCCGGCCCTGGGTACGCCTCGGGACGGACTACAGCTACACGCGGATGATCCGCGAGCAGCTGTACACTTCGCTCCAGCCGCTGTCCGGGACCGGAATCATCGCAGGCAGCACGGAAGGTGCCGCCTACCGTGATTTCAAGACGCGTTTCCACGGGGCGTCGCTGACCGGCGAATTCGACCTGGTGGAACTGCTGGGCCGGGGCAAAGGTTCCGGGCGAGTGGGCCTGTGGCTTGGCACCGGCGTGGGCTGCCTCTTCTCGCAGGGTAATACCTGGACGCTCTCCGTATCGGACGTGATGCGAAGCGACAACTGGACCCAGACCGTCCACTTCGGCGGGAATAACGACTCCCATCGGTATAACGCCCCGTTCATCCCGGTCACGCTGTCACTGGAATATGCCTTCCTCCCACAAGTTGCGCTGAGCGTCGGCGGCGGTTACCGCTTCCTTCCCGGAAAGCAGGACCTCGCACCCCGGCATCAGGCCTATGCCAAGGCGGGCCTCGTCTTCAACCTGACAGGCAAGCGCTACCGCGCCAAACAAACCGGAGTAAGCAAGCCGTTGGCTACAGGCTTTACTTCCCCGGTACGCGATACCGTCTATGTAGAGAAAGTCATTGAGAAGCCCGTCGAGAAGATCGTCGAAGTCCCTGTGGCAGCAGCGGCAGGTCTCACCAACGACATGCTGCCCTATGTCACTTTCGAGCGCGGATCCTCCGTGCTGGACGAGCGGACGAACGCGTCGGCCCTGTCGACGCTGGTCTCCCTGTTGACGGCGAATCCTTCCATCCGGTTCGACATCCTGGGATGGACGGACCATGCAGGGAATGACGAGGTCAACGGTCCGCTTTCTTCCGCCCGGGCCGAGGCGTTGCGCCGCTATCTTGTCGGCAAGGGCATCGACGGCTCGCGGATCGGCAGCGTCGAAGGCCACGGCAAGAGTCTTCTCGCCGGAGAGGATGCCTTCAGCGTCATTGCCCGCAAGGCGGAAGCCGTCCTCATCAAATAAACCCTGCAAAGGAAAACAGATAATAATCAAAAAGAAATACGACCATGAAACAGTTCAAGTTCAGATCCATCACCAGCGGCATGCTGGGAGCGCTCCTCCTTTTGGGTACCGCCACCCCGCTGACCTTCACATCCTGCGAGAACGAGCATCCGGAGATCAACATTACCCTCACCTCCGACTACAGCGGCATCATCGATGCCATCAATAATGTCAACAAGACCCTGTTGGAGAAACTGGCGCTAATCGAGCAGGGCATCAAGGACGGAAACCTGCAGAACCAGCAGGCGCTCGACCTGATCCAGAAAGCCATCGAAGCCATGAACGGCACGTTGGAACAGAAACTGGACGCCATTAAGTCCGTGATCGAGAGCCAGACCACAAGCCTGGAGACCAAGCTCGCCCTCATTGAAACGGCCATCAAGAACGGCTTTGCCGATGCCAAGGCCGGACAGGAGCTGATCCAGAAGGCCATCGATTCCCTCACCGGCAGCGTGGAAGAGAAGCTGGACGCCATCAAGGCTGCCATCGAAAGCCAGACCACAAGCCTGGAGACCAAGCTCGCCCTGATTGAGGCGGCCATCAAGAACGGCTTTGCCGATGCCAAGGCCGGACAGGAGCTGATCCAGAA
>ERZ842401.989-NODE-989-length-41933-cov-11.077344_pt1 | contig 41933 bp, 31 predicted proteins | sample MGYA00521270_ERZ842401 | MGnify/ENA primary metagenome ERZ842401 (study PRJEB31892, sample SAMEA3878208) | bioreactor metagenome | biome: Moose rumen | place: Sweden | collected 2011-10 | study: EMG produced TPA metagenomics assembly of the PRJEB12797 data set... | reverse complement strand
ACACTTTATTCTTAATTAGCCCAGGCTTTATCAACTGGGGAAATCCGCTGAGCCTCGAATCCCGCCTCGGTTATCCAAGGATTTTCATTTAGCAAGTTCTCCTGCGCTTCGCTCTCATTGCTGCCGTTCGCAGTGCCGAGCACTTGGCAGTTCTCTACCTCGATGCTGTCGTTTGGGGCATAGGTTTGGCCCTCGGTGGTGTAGAAAATGTATTCGTTCATAGCGGAAACTATTTACCAAATGGAATTTGAAACTTTAGTAAGACCTTCATACATATCGGCAACACGTTTGTAGTCGATAAACTTCACACGCTTCTCGATGGCTCCGAACATGGATACGTGGAGTTTGTCTTCAAACTCTTTCTTGCGACTCGCGTCGGCAACGATATGAAAATCGGCGTAGAAGTCTTGCAGTTCATAGAACTTCGAGAGTGAATTCTTGATATCGGTCGTATGCTCTACCTCGTAAAAGTTCGATGGCATCTGTCGCTCGTTGAACCAGATGACATCGACCGTCCTTGCCCGTTTCAACAGTTTATCGTAGGTGAAAGCGGGGATTTCTATTGTATCCGTGATGTCACCGAGGCGCTGGCCGATAAACTTGCGGTTCTGGTCTTGGGCGGGTACGTAGGTCATTTGATGGCGGAACTTGCCTATTTCTACGAGTAGCCCTTGGTAGTAGCCGTGGCTGAACTGCTCTTCGCTTTGCTTGTTACCGATTTTCAGTTCAAATTTCCGCAACACTTCGTCGCGGAACTCCTCAAGAGCCCATAGTCCCGGCTGGATTTTGAAAATCAGTTTGCTGTCCTGCACGATTCGCCTCACCGTGGCCTCCGGCGTCTTAGTTTTCCACGTCGAGAAGTCCACGATTTCGTTCAAGCGGCGTAAAGTAGCATATCCGCCCTCTTTGCGTATTGTCTCAATGACTTGATGCTCCTGTGTTTCCTTCTTCATAGTTTAGCAAGCGATTTTGTATTCAATTTTGAATGTGTCGGCAGGATTCTTGACCGAGCAATCCGAGTTCGAGAGCATCCATTTTACATTTTCGAGAATATTCAAATGACGGCAGAAATCAGCAAGGTCTCGCTGGCTGTCGTCGTTGAAATCTTCCTTAACGTAGCTGTTGAAGCTGGAAGTTTCGCTGAGCGGACGGTATGGAGGATCAAAGTAGAAGAAATTTAGTTCTTTTTTGTCAATGGCCTTGGCTGTTTCCTTGAAGTCGCTGTTTAGAATCTGCTCGTCGTAGCGATTCAACAACTCGCTATCGGCATAGATAATTTCCTCGTTACAAATAGTCGGATTGGCATAACGTCCAAATGGAACATTGAAATAACCCTTCGCATTCTCACGGTAAAGTCCGTTGAAGCACGTGCGATTGAGGAAAATGAGAATAGCAGTCATGTCAAGACTGCTTAATACCTCCTCGTTGAAGCGGCGACGCATTTCAAGGTAGAATGCCCTTTGCTCTTCGTAGTCCTCGATTGGCAGATACTGCTGTTCGATGTGCTTCAAGCGATAGACCAGCCCCCTCCGGTTTCTGCTTGATAACTCTATACGCTTCCGTCAGATTACGGTTTATGTCGTTAATAATTACCCGCTTGACGTTATGAAACTTCTGTAATATGAAAAACAACATAGCACCACCGCCGACGAAAGGCTCAACATAGGTAAAATCCTCATTGTATAGTTCGTGGGGCAATTGCTGCTCCAGTTGCTTGAGAAGTTGGCCTTTCCCACCAACCCACTTGATGAAAGGTTTTGCTGTGGAGTGGTTATTATATATCACTATGATATCAATTTTACTTTTCAACCACAAAGTTACAGTCTTTCTTTGAGAAAACTTTCACTTTGCCTATTCCTTTTCAATAGTGTCCTATATAATTTTGTGTAAAATCACGTCAAGCGACATCAAATCGGTGTGACTTGACGTTTCTTGATGTTTCTTCCTGTTTCCCAAACAGCCATACCCCCCCGCTATGTGTCATTTTCTGTCTTTAGCGGAGGAGTGAAAGGCTCGTTTATCCATAGATAGAGGTCTATTTTCGTAGAAGTGTTGAGACTGAGCGACAAGACGAGATTTGAGAAGTGCCTTTTTTGCTATACGCTAAAAGCTTGCCGGATCGCACGCGGCCCGATGCCGGAGCGCAGGCGGCTCGCCTGCTTTGCCCATAAGGGCAAAACTCCTCCTACAGCTCCGCCTGCTGCAACGTTTTTTATGCCCTTGCAGGGCATTGCACGCGAGCCGCGTGCGCTCCGGCATTGCGGATGCCCGCGCTCCTAAGCGCAGCGGGGTGTCGTGCAGACAACACGACACCCCGCAATTAGTATATATACAAGAAACAGCTGTTACATCCAGTAATTGGATTTGGCATCTTCTTCCGCTTCATCATCCCAGTCTTCAAACTTACGCGACCATTGCTCGTTAGCATTGGAATCCGGATGCATATCATAGGCTATCTCTCCGAACATATCGAGGGAGATGACTTTTACCTGTGGTTTTATGTATTTGTTCATATTACAAAGATGCGTTTTAGCGGTAAATCTTTTTTCCGTTTTGGATATAAATGCCGTGCGGCAGGTTTCGCGTGTTGTAGATACGTCGTCCGTTGAGGTCGTAGATGGGTGCTTCGTCCCGGCCGTCGCCTATTGCGTCAACGCCCGTTGTGATATCGTCGAAGAGGTCGTCCCAGCGGAGCACGAAGGCACGGACGGGTGAGGCATCGGCCTGCGGGTGGAGGTATATCTTTCCTGCCCGCAGCGTGGAGAGGTTTAAGGCGTTGTAGAAGCCGGGTTCTTCCTTGCTGCCATCGAACACATAGATGGGGTCGCTGCTATAGTCCGTGATTCCTTCTTTCTCCATCACCTCGGCCAGTGTCCGGTTGATGAGGTTTCCGTGTAGCCAGTTGTCCTCGGCCTCCATACCTTCGGGCAGCTCGCCGTCGGTGAGTGCCGGTACGAAGGTGTACTTGCCGTTGGAGAGCAGGTCGTTGTTGTCATAGTCGAGAACTATCAGGGCTGCCGTACGTGCGGGCAGGATGCCGGTAATCTCTCTCTGCGTGGCGGTACGGGTGTTCGTCTCCTCGTCGAGTTCTCCTGCTCCGTCAATGACGTATGCCGACACGCCCTCGGGCAATGTCACGGGGAAGGGCAGGTAGAGCGTGGTGTAGTAGTTCTCACCCTCGCCTGTGGCATAGCTAGCCTGACGGATGGAAACATTCTCGTTGAGATAGTTGCCGTATAAAGGATAAGTATATTCTGCGACATAGGCGAACTCGAATGCTGAGGATAATGAACCTTCAGCTACGTCGTCATACATAGGTTGGTTATAGCCTGTCATCATCGGCAGGGTATAGTTGGTGGTATTCAGGTCGTTCTTCACTGTCAGCACGCGCTCTGCACCAGCAGCAGTGCTATAGGCAGTAAGATAGAATTTGCCATATAGCTGTTTGTTGGTTACGTTGGTACCATTACTTACAAGGTCTGAAACACGTAGCTTGCGCACACGAATATAGTTCACAGAGGGATCATAGGTACTGCTCATATCTCCGTTGTCGAATGCCAAATAGTCGCCTTTGACGTTGACATACGCATATCTATCGTCCTCGATGTGTCTACCAATCATCAATGATGCCAAGGGTAACGCATTGTTATCCATACCAGAATTTCCGCCTGTGGGATGTAAATTCATCAGCATTGTGTTCACCCAATCAGAAGTGTTAGACTCCTTGGTCACATTTTGACCAAGAACGAATATACTCCATCCGCTTTCTGCAGGTGTGGTGACGTTGTCAACATCGGCATCATCGGCCAAAGTGGTAAGATTCATCAATAAAGCAGTCCCATAGTAGGAATATGCTGAATAGGAGCCATCAACTACAGCATTTGTCATTGCCACTGCCTTGCCGTCAGGAGGCAACACGATGTCGGTCTCATTAAAGAGAGCTTCAGAAGCTTCCATCATTGTTTGGAGTTCGTCACACGTATAGGAGTCATCATTTTCAGCTTGGCTGAAATTCTTACTGCTGTTAATAGTACTTAGTTGAATACGCGAAGCATGGTCTTCTGCTGGATATCCTGGGCCTACACCTACAAGCGCATATCGAGCTATATCGCGAACTTGATCTGTATAAGTATCCACCATCATCACAGTGCGTGAGGTTAAACCAGGAACAACTTTTACGTGCCTATTGGTCCAGTATTCGGTGAGGTCTTCAGAACTTAGGTCGGAAGTAGCGAGTGAGGAACTTGATTTCATGAATATTGTACCGCCCATATAGTAGTCGGTGACATCGGAGGCGAGGTCACTATTATCTACAATGACATGTGGTGCAGAGTGTTGGTATTCCTTTGCACGATTTAGCGTTACACTATAATTGGCTTGGCCAGAAAGGTTGTATGTAGGATATGGATACGATACCACGTCGTAGGCTGTGAGTCCTACAGCAGACAGATCTATTTTCCTCAATAAGAAACGTTCTGCTACTTCTGCTGCCACGGTGTTTTGGTCAGTACCGAGTACATAAGTTGCTGCGGTGTATGAGTTTCCTAAGGAGTCTTCATATTCTAACGCCCCTCCTGTTCCAAAGGGTGTGGCGCGTACGATGAGCGGTTGTGTATTGCTGGAGGTTGTCCCTACCTCAAAGTGATAGCCATTGCCATCGAAAATGGTAACGATATTTTCTAAGGCACAGGTACCATCGTAGTCATAAAGCTGCAGCAGAGGCGTGTTGTAGTTAGCAAGTCCGTAACCTCCCACATAGTGACCATTCGATGAGCGCATCTGCACATTCCCGCTGTTGTCTTTGTTAATATATATATAATAGGTAGCATCGTCGTCGTCAGGCTGCGAAGCCGTCTCCTGCACACGGATGGGGAAGAAGCCTGCAACATCAGACTTTATACGGCTCCATACCTCGTCGTTATAGAGGTAATGACCTGCATATTGGTTTTCTGTCACTGCATCGTGTGCTGCATTCTTGTGAACCTTGATACGATACCATCCCGATGTTAGGTAATCTGTCGGGGTGGGAGCATCGTTGAGAGCGAACTCGTATGCATCGCCCGTACCACTGCCGCTGCCATAATTAATCATACGGAAGTCATAACCATAGTTAGCCTGATGGAGCTGGAACGTACCGTTTACAATGGTATAGTTTCCTGTACTGCTCTGGTAATTGAACCATAGCGGGTTGGCGGGTTCTTCATCTGAAGTGTCATAACCATTACTCCCATCTGTTGTATTATTGACACTATTGTCGAACATAGAGCGGTCTTGACGACTGACGATATTGAAACCGCCCTCATTGCGACGTGTAATCATCCACTGCTGTGCCATATTGTTAGCCTGGAGGGTGGAATTACCATAGACGGCCTTACCTACATCGCCAATCTGCATATTGTAGTCCGTATTGTCGCGATGTGTAGTGAACGTGTACCAATGTTCATCACCGTCAGTGCTGACTTGGAACATATCGGGTGTTTCTTCAATGAGGAAGCGACAGCCTGTAAAATCTTCTGCTACCGATCCGTAACTAATCACATTCGTATTATTAGCGAAAGAGTATTGGGTTCCGACCAAATCCGAACGATCTATTGAAATGAAATAGGCATCAGAAGGTCTGTTGTGCAAAGAGGTATTATCGTTGGTAACCAACCAATAGCCATCTGAGGATGCAGAACGAGACAATGTCCATCCTGTAGAGGGTTGTGTAGAACTCGTCTTGACAACATAGGAACTATTCATATTCTCTGTCTCGGGTGAGAGATAGGTGCCATCATTAGCTATGAGGTCGAAGGTATCGTCACCTCTATTAACGAAAGTCCAAGCGCAGTCGGGATGGAGGTAGTCTGAACTCTTTACATAACCGCTTCCCGTCATCGCTACATATCTATTACTACGATCGTCCCTAAGGGTGTATTGGTTACCTGAGACAACGGCGTTTGTACTAAAAGTCTTGGTGACGTAGATATCGGTAGTAGAGCCTGCGATCTGGCTGATGGACGTGGTGCATGCCGCATCGGAATAGAAAGCATAAACATATCCGACACCTGCGCTTCTGAAAGCATCGGGCATCTCATCGTCTACGTCAGCGTCAAGTGTTTCAAGCACAACACCAGCCGATTGAACCTCCGTTCCCTCTGCGTCGAGGAGATGGTAGGTAACGCTGCGTGACAGGCTGATGGTAAAGTCGGCGATGGCGAGATAATAACTGTTGTCGTCCGTCGTGATGGTGATGGCCGTGGAAGCCGCTGAGAGGCCGGAGACCTCCAGGGAGGTATAGCCGCTGGAGGAGCTGGCAAATGTCGGGGTTATCGTCGTGCCATCTTCTGCCACGAGCGTATAGGTGTGTGTTGATGAAGAGTATTTTGCTGTTAGGAGCGAATAGCCTGTGATGACGTAACCTGCTGGTGCCGTCAGCGTGAGCGTGGAGGGCGTATTTGCCGCAGCGGGCATATAGGCCAAATTATAGTGGCTGTTCCAGTCGCTATATTTGTTAAATGTTCCGTCAGACTTCGTCATCGTCACGCCAGCCATTCCGCTTGTGGCATTGGAAGTCCAAGTGTCGCCTGATAGTGAGCCATAAGTCGTCTCACCATTCATATTATAGACCACTTTTACTTCTTGAGATACAACGTCCTCAATTATTTCGTCCAGCTTACTTTCCAAAAGCTCTTTGCTGATTACAACATAGCTGATGTCGTAACAATCTTGTAAGTCTTCATTACCTATAGAACCGTCCTCAAAGAGGATAGCGAGGTCCCCGTTGTCAAGCACTTGCATAGAGCTATAGGCTGCCCAACCAGGTTGTAACTGGAAGGCCTCATGCCATGTAGCACCCTGGTCTACACTCATATATAGGCGAAGGTCATAACGCTTATAACTGCCATTATGTGATTTTGAGGCTTTCACTACGGTATGTAGTAACACATCGTGTGTACCACTACCACTATTGCGGGAATAATATAGAAGGTCAGCGTTACAGCCATTAGCCGTAAGGTCGCTCCACGTACCTTGTGTACCCCAGTCATCTACGCTTGCTGCCACTGTTGTACGGTTGTAGCCGCGTGGTGTTCCTGTGCTATTAAAACCACCCGTACGTATAGACATCAAGAGTGTGCCGTCATTGAGTTCTTCTAACTTAGATTCATCGGCACCCGTGTAGCCGTAATTGGTAGAATAGCTCCAGGTGGTACCATTGTCCTGACTATAGAATACATACTCATTAGTTGTACTTCCTATTTTTCCTAAAGCAGGGAACGCTATTGTTCCATTAGACATAGTAAGACCATGTCCTGAGCTCACAAAGGTAGAAGCGATGCCATCAGGCTTGTTTGACACACTGCTGTAAATATCAGAAACAGCAGACCAAGTGTCTCCACCGTCAGTACTCTTGGTGTATCCGATGTGTAGCATACCTCCGGAGTAGCTGGTATTACCTGCTGCCATCAAGCAGACGATGTCTCCATTGGCAGCTTGTGCTACGGCAGCATCTCCATATCCATAACCTGCAGCTGTTGAGCCATCGCCTGCAGCCACGGTCACTGGGCTGCCCCAAGTCGCTCCGCCGTCAGTACTCTTTCTTACAAGTACGTCAATCTTGTGGTTGCCTCCTAAGTCAGCTTTGCTGGCAAAGCGGTCATCGGTGAAAGCTAATAGCGTATTCGTACCCGTCTTGAGTAATGCAGGGATACGGTAGTACTGCGTTTCACTGTTACTGGAAGTCCACAGCACACTCTTACTCTTGTAGATGCGCATCACACCATCAGGGTTGCCGATAGCGGAGAGGTCGAGCGTTGTCGCTGCGAGACTGTTGGTCGTCTTATAAGTGTTGGTGTAACTGATGGACGAGAGGCTGGCATCAATAGTTTCCCATTCCGTAGCGTTGCTCTTCACATCTGCTGTTATCCAGTAATAAATGGTAGCGTCAGCAGCTACGGAGCTTGCCGTCACGGGAATGTCTATCGTTCCATCAGAAGGCGTAGCGACAGTGCCGAGCAACGTAGGCGTTACACCAGAGAAGTTTATCTGGTCTACAGTAGTAGAATATACCTTCACGTTATCTACCTGTGCTGCTCCGCTAAGGCTTATAGAGAACTGCGTAGGCTGGAATTCGTAGAAAGGTGTGGCTTTGATGCGTAGCAAGGGCTGCATGGTGTTGCCTATACCTGTCGTTTGATGACCTTGAGCGACAGCCACATCGTCTGCAGATATGGCTATGTTCGGGTCAAAAGTCACCGTCACGGTGTGCTCCGAAGCATCCACGGTGATGCTTTGAGCATGCTCTATAGTGAAGTCGGTGCTTTCGGGTGTTACACCGGCGGGCAGGAAGAACGAGCCGTTCGTATATACCTGCGTCAGACCAGACACATCGCTGCGCGTACAGGTGACGAGGCGGTCGTAAATGGGTGTGCCAGAGCTCTGTACCAATACTTTCCAGTCCTGCAAGCCTGCTGTGGTGAGGTCGATAGGATAGATATAGAAGCGCTTGGCATAGCCGGATTCGCCGATGAAATAGTTTTGACCGCTGTTATATGAAACGGCATAGTAGGAACCACCCTTCATGTAATTGCCGTTATCGTAGCCTGCAATAACCGTGGATGAGGTGTTGGAACTAAGCGGGAATTTAGAACCGCTATTGACGAGGTACTTACCGTTGGGCATCTGCCATAGGGCGTTGCTGTAGCCGTTGGTAACGTCGATATAGGTGAAATAGGTGGCGTCCGTAATCGCGGGATGGATGTCAATGGGTCCCGTGAAGGTCAGCGGGTAATCCGTGCCGCTGTAAGTGTATTCGCTCGCCGCAGTCTTTACAAAACGCCCTACAAAGTTCGCGGTGGCCGAGGTGCGTAACTGCATCGCGTACCAGCCGCTCGTAGTAGGATAACTGGTAAGGGCCGTTTGATTCTCTACGAGTTTGTTGTAGGCGGCTGTGGCTGCCGTACTCGCATCCACCCCAGAGACCTTGGTGATGACGAAGTAACTGCCAGCGTCATCGTAGTTGATGATAGGATAGCTCTGGCCGTTGCTCACAGCCATAATGGCGTTGTTCGTACCGTCGGAGGCGCGTCCGTTGGCAGCCTGGATTTTGTACATACCAGCATAAGTGCCGGTGCTCTGGTAGGTCAGCGTCACGGGGGCGGCGTTGTCGCTAAACATCCACGGATTTTCGGCTCCTGTCCCCACGCCGGTGTTTACCACAAACTTACCTGCCCCCACATTGTATAGATAGTACTGATCGCTTGTTCCCGTAGGATAGATTACCCATTGGCTATTGGCGTTGCTGGCATCAAACGTGCCGCTCTTTCCACTGCTCCATACGTGTGTAGCATCAGCATCGGGATTGTAAATCAACGCGCCACGGCTGGTATTAGTGTTGTTGATGGTAAAGACATCGGAGGCGGTTATTGGATAAACCACATTGATGGTATAGTTTGTGGCATCCACGGTAATGGTGGATGAGGAGGAAGTCGTGAAGTCACTTGAGGAGGGTGTCGTGCCTGTGGGGAGGAAGAAATAACCATTGTTATAGACACTCGTTAGTCCGCTCACATCGCTGCGTGAACAGGTGAGCTGCGCATCAGTATCGCCGAAGAACATAGATACCTGCCAAGCCGTTAGACCTGCTGTGGCGAGGTCTATGGGATAGAGGTCATAATATGCATTTGTAGCTGTGGCTGTTTCGCCAATGAAGTATAGATTATCAAGCAAATAAGGTACTGCATATCTATTAGAACCCCAAAGGCGTATTCCGCTTCCACTGGTATAATCCATATAGAAGGTAGTACGTTCAGCAGTAGAGATAGGGAATTTATTATTACTTCCATAGAGATACTTACCATTGGGCATTTGCCAATAAACCATATTGCTCTCATTATAGATGCGCGTATAGTAATATGCATTATCTATAGCGGGACGCACATTAGTTTCGTGATCGAACGTTAAGGGATAATTCGTACTGCTGTAATTAATCTCACTCGAAGCTGGATAAATGTATTTGTCAGCATACGTTGCATGAGTCTTAATACGAATGACATACCAATCAGAGGTGCCTGAAGCAGGAATAGCCGATAATGGCGTTTGATTATCTACAAGTCTTGCTACAGCAGCATTTACCGCTGTGCTTTGGTCTTGTCCAGAAACTAACGTAATGGTGAAATTACCACCTGTGTCATTGTAATTGATAATAGGACCAGCATAGCCATTACTTACCGCGGCATAGGTATCTGTATTGGCAGTCTTTATCTTATATGTACCATCGCTTTGACGAATCAGTGTCACCGCCACAGCGTCATTGCTGAATATCCAAGAAGCCGTGCTGGTTGTGCTACTGGGTATAGCAAACTTATCAGCCCCCACATTGTAGAGATAGTACTGATCGCTTGTTCCCGTAGGATAAATCACCCATTGACAGTTTGCTGAAGAGGCGTCAAAGGCAGTAGCATTCGTTTTTCCACTACTCCAAACATACGTTGTACTGTTCGTGGGGTCGTATGTCATTGCTCCACGAGAACTATTTGTGTTGTTAATGGTGTAAACCTCTGAAGCAGTGGGGGTTAATAATAATTCTACAGGATAGAATGCCCAGTCATTATTACCACCCGTTGTTGTAGGAACTGTAGTACCCCACCCTACGACTGTAGAGGGATCTGTAGATGAAATCGCATTAGCATCAAGGATTACACCTCCTGTGTTTGATTGTAGATAAAAGTGACCATCTGTAGAAGCTATTTTTTCTACGGTTATTAACTCTTGATAAATAGAAGTAGTAGGTACAGCCGTACTTTCTGTAAACACACCAAAATAGTTACCTAAACCATTTTGTATGTAATACATACCGTCAGTTCCACTAACAAGACGCACGAGATACTTAGCACTTTCCGTAGGCGCCCCACTCGGTGCTGTCGCTGTATTATATAATGTATGCGTAGAAGTGTTCTCATAGAGGTAGCCATGTCCACTACCCCTATCATACATCGTGTACCACTGACCAGTCGTAACATCATCAGCCGCCGTGGAACTAATATTCATGGAATTATAAGTATTAAGTTCATCAAGAGCGGAGGAGGAGAGTGGTACCTCATAGATATATACTTTGGCATTGTTATTCGTTCCCGTACTCCAACCCCAAAGTTTCTGGTTTGAACGGTCTATCCCACGCGTTGTACTATTGGCATCAGGCGCAGAAGGATAAGCAACGCTGCTGCTGAAATTGAGCGACCAAGCACCCGCTGAGGATTCAGAGGCCTCAGAGGGGATAGCAGCATTGTAAACAGGCACACCCCAATAATTACCTGTGTATACGTTTTTTATTTTATACGTGCCGTCGCCGTTGGAAATCAAGTAATAGACACTGGCCTCGGTAGCAGAGTTCGCAGAGTTTGGCACATCGTAGTTCGTACCATTGTCGGTTATGTAGCTACCAGCACCGGTCTTGAGGATGTAGTAGTTTCCACTCACGATGTTACTCTCCGACGTGACTTGTGATCCCACCAACACAGCGTTTTGTGCTGTTCCTGTGGTAGCAAAGAGAAACACGAGCACAGTGCATAGCAGCAGGCTGTGTTTAGTTAAACGAAGATGTTTTCTCATATTGATTTGTATTTATTTGTCGTTTGTTCTCAACGGACTTTTGTTCGCCAAAGGAGGTCGTGTCAAATTAGTTATACCCTCGTTGCTTATCTTCGCGAAGCCTAAGGATTTTATCCGGGGCGGCTTTTTCTGTTGTGGTCAAAAAAAATTTCAGGACGGCTTGAAAATTTTTTTCAAGTGCTTTGAAATTTTTTTCGAGTGCTTTGAAATTTTTTTCGAGTGCTTTGAAATTTTTTTCAAGTGCTTTGAAATTTTTTTCGGACGGCTTGAAAAAATTTTCGGTGCGCTCCGAAAATAATTTTTGACTAAAGAGAACGTGCTGCACGCTTCGCTTCGCGCCTCTATCTTAGCGCAGATGCTTGGTAAGATGGGGCGTTGAACCAACAATAGGGGCTGCAAATATAGTGCATTCTCAAAAAATGTAAAAAATTATTCTTCCTTTTGAAAACAAACGGGGATGTTTTGCTAAGAAATTCAAGCTTCGAAGCTATGCGCGCTATGATGCCGGAGCGCAGGCGGCTCGCCTGCATTGCCCGTAAGGGCAAATCTCCGCCTGCAACGTTTTTTTATGCCCTTACAGGGCATTGCCCGTAAGGGCAAATCTCCGCCTGCAAAGCCGCAGATGAACATTGAGATTATTGACAAAAGCAGAATTATTGCCTAATCCTTACGCTGAACTCACGTAATTATAGTAAATTTGCGGGCGGTAAACGTTACATCAATGGCAAAGAAGAATCAATCAAACAGGCTTACATCCCAACAAAAAGAAAACACAGGTGCAACCGGTATATTTGGAAGTGAAGCAAAAAAGCACGATGTATTGGTTGGTGACATTTCTAAAATGGCACTATCTGTGCTACAAGAAGAATATCCGCAACTTGTTTTCAGATACAGAGCAAGCATTAGTAAGGAAGAAATCAATAAAGCCTTGCAAGCGGTTGACAAGGAACTGGGACAGACACTCTTTGTGGCAGAATCAAACATCAAACCTGACGGAGGCTTAATAGAGGTTCAAGATGATAAAGGTCTGTGGAGGGTTGTGCTGGTTTCAGAGGCCAAGCACCAAGGCAAAGATATAGAGAATATACAGCGAGGAATAAAGGTCGGTGTGAATAACGACCAAGATTTTATGGTAGCGGAAACGCTATAGAACGTTCCCACAAGAACATATCGGAAATAGCAAATTTGATGTTGAAAGAAGCGCATTTCCCTTATGTACTTTTCTTGGAAGGCTCGAATTTCCTAACACAGGACATTGTTGTTTCTCGCCCTAATGGTGAGCGACTTACGATAAGTTATAATACAGGTAGCCTTAACCGTTTGGATAGGCTTACAGCAGCTAATTATGGAATGCCTATCAATACGAACCTTTGCAAGAACAAATTCGTAAAGTCCAACAATCGGGTTATAATGCTGCAGGCAGCTTCAATATATACTCAAGGAAACGGCGGACATTGGCAAGACAGTGAAATGTTGGCCATAATGATTGAGATAGCCAAAACATCAATAAAGATGTTGGCAACCGACTTGTTTAACCAAATCACAAAGAGTTAGCTGTTTTGCAACCTATGGCCATTCATAATAAATCACATAGTAATTCTGCCCTTATGCAACTTAATCGTATGCGTAGGGAGAACATCAAGCATAAGAAGAGTGTAGACTTTGCTGTACCAGAGAAGACGAACTGTATCCTTTTGATAGAAGACTGCCTACAGATGCTTAAGTCTTTGCCTGATGGTTCTGTTCAACTAATTCTTATAGACCCGCCCTATAATCTAGACTTGGCTGAGTGGGATTCGTTTGACGATTATATATCTTGGGCATCAAAATGGCTTGAAGAATCCTATCGTGTATTATCTGATAATGGAAGTATTGTAATCTTCGGAGGCACTCAGTTCCAAGGGGAAAAAAGCGGCGACTTGACAGAAATAATACATTACTGCCGTCATAAAACGAAATTTCGACTTGTAAACACAATCGTTTGGTATTACAAGAACGGAATGTCTGCCCACAGGTATTTTGCCAATCGTCACGAAGAGGCGATATGGCTGACAAAGACAGATAAGTACTTTTTTGACCTTGATGCTGTCAGAGTGCCTTACGGCGAAAAAGAACTACGCGATGCCCTAAAAGACAAACGTCTTATTCCCGAAAATGTAATGAAAGGCAAGAACCCAACGAATGTTTGGGAAATAGGGAGATTAAACGGGAACTCGCTGGAACGTGTGGGGCATCCCACGCAAAAGCCCGTTGAAATAATCCGTCGGTTTGTTCGGGCTTTATCTTATCCCGATTCTGTTGTCTTGGATTTCTTTGCAGGAAGTGGAACAACAGGGCGTGTTTGCATTGAGGAGAAGCGAAATTGCATTATGTGCGATATTGAAGAATCTTCTAAGTCATATTTTGCGCTTCACATTAAGAATATGATAAAAGCAGGAAATATAGCGCAATATAATGAAAGCAAGAATCTTGACTCCTTTTTCAGTGACGTTTATAAGAGATCACTTCAAGAAACCGACTTGTTTAGCAACGTTTAGCCACCGCGCACATTTCATAATCTATAAGGCGACACCGCAAGTGCCGCCTTCTTAATGCCACGTGAGTTCGGCGTAAGAAAGTTATTGAGAAAGTTGTAGGAGTGAGAATTAATCCTGTTTTCGTCATTCGGTGACCCAAATCAGATTTTGCCCATCAGTTTGAGTAGTTCGTGCGTTTCAGGGTCGTTCTCTGTGCGGAGCAGGACTGCTTTGTGCTGCTTGTTGTAGGTGTTGATGTCGTTGAGGCCATAGACATGCTCGGCGCGGAAATGCGCCCGGTCGAGGGATATGCTTGACTTTGCGAAATGCTGCTGCCCTTATAGGGCACATATACCTCCCCGCCGCATACCCTGGGTGCTGCCTTGGGCTGATAGCTTTTGCCCTTGCAGGGCATTGCAGGCGAGCAGACTGCCGTAATACACGCGGCTCAATGCCGGAGCGCAGGCGGCTTGCCTGCATTGCCCGTAAGGGCAAAAGCTCTGCCTGCGACGTTATGTTTTTTTATGCCCTTACAGGGCATTGCAGGCGAGCCGCCTGCGCTCCGACAGCGCGCCGCGTGCGCTCCGGCATGGCGACTCCCAGATTTTTTAGGTAGAGAAAAACCCCTTGCAGGACGCGACAGGTCTTGCAAGGGGTTTATGGTTGTTGTGGAATATGATGATGCTTATTTTATTTAGCCCATTCCATTACAAATTCGAGGCGAACTTTGTAAGGCTCATTGATTTCGCCCTTAACATTGCTATTGAACTCTAAGCGCAGGCAGTTGCTTTCAATGGTAGCCTTGACACCGAGGTCGCCTTTGAGGTATTCGTTGGCCATAAACTCCTCCGGCCAGTTGATCTGCACCTTGCCGTCGAGACCGATGCTTTCGATTTCACCTACGTCTTTCTGACCATTAGCATATTGGATAACAATGAAGCCAACTTTTGAGAGTGATATGCTTGTGATTTTAGCCAGACGATTGTTTTCGCTGAGTTTTGGACCCATCTTGACGTTTTGTAACTTGGACGAGCCATCGATGTCGGCTGCGATATATACGAGGTCGTTGGCAACGTTTGTGCCTGTTTCATCTTTGGTGAAGTTTTTGCTGTAAGCATCGCTACCGAGGTCGCCACCTTCTACTTTGATGTTTGTCTGGATGATGTTCCACGTGCGGCAGACTTTCTTCATTGCGTCAACAATGTTCACCTTTGACGCAACAGCGGTCATAACGAGCTCTGTTGCAGCCAAGGGGCCAGCATCAAGAACTAATTTACCTTCGCTTAAGGTGAATGTGCCACCGAAGCCAAACTCTATGATGTCTTCGTTATCAGCACTACGCTTGTATGTGGTGACGTAGGCGTATTGTGGGGCATCAGCGTCAGACTTAAGAGCGCGCACGCTTTGAACGTCCTCGGAAACCTCGGGAAACAGTTCGCCGACAGATTTAAACAGAGCCACGCCGTCCTCGCCTAATTGGAGGACTATCTTTTCTACTTGATCAGACACATCTTTGTCAACAACAATTTCGTAGTACTTCTCAGCGAGTTCAGCAAATTCTGGTTCGCTGAGTTCAATGCCTTTGTAGCTGTTGTCATCGTCGTCGCTACCGCAACTAACGAATGCGAAGGGGAGAGCCAGAAGGCTCATCAGAAAAAAGACTTTTTTCATTTTCTGTTTGTTTGTTAGAAGTGAAGTTATTGTTTGTTATAGTTTGTTGTGAAAGGAGTTCTATTGTTAGGTGTGTTCTATTAATTCGCACGGTTAAGCTTGACATAGATGTGGCTTTAACCTTTTGTCACCTTTATGGCTCTTTTTGCTTCGTTCTGTAGGTTTCATCGGTCGTGTAGCCGGCTACACGCTCTCTTCAACTGACAGACTGAAAGCAGGAATAGCTCAGCAATCTGACAAAGCGAATTAGTTAGATCCCACCTTTAGAATATTCTTCCGTTGATACGAATGTTCAGCACGGGATATACGCTGATGCTGTTGATAACCTTGATGGCATCTCGCGCATCGCTTGCGCTGCTGTCTTCGTCGATGTCTTTATAGTTTACCTCTTTCATACCACCGTGGAGGATATCATCGTCCCAGGAATATACTTTGGGTTTGCCCCAGAACTGTACGCCGAGGTCGCATGATACGGCAAAGCGATGGTTGCGTGGCACGGCACGTCCGAAACCGATGCCGAGGTAGGGCTTGAAGCTGTTGACGCGCACTTCAATGTTGGCCGTACCAACGTTGTTTGCACCAAAGGGCTGGCCACCAATAAGGATAGCACCACCGTTTAGCAAGAGGCCCTCGGAGTCAACCTCGGTGTTCTTACCTTTTACTAAGGTTTCCTTGCCGAGGTAGAAACCTGCGGTGAAGTGGAAAGAGCTTTTTGTGGAGGGATAGAAGTCGAAGAGCAACTTCCAGTCAACCATATTGAGTTTGCCTTCAGCGTTAACTTTCTCGTCAACCTCAGAACCCGTGTTTAGGTCTGTCGTGGTGTAGATCTTAACATCGTCGCTGTACTTAAATGAGGGCATGAAGTTGATGCCGGTGCGTGCTTGTACATAACGCCCGATGGGTGCGGCAGCTTCAAAGCCTATTCCGTCGGTGCCGAGCGAAACGCCGAGGCTCACGTGGTTGAAGAGTTCACTGTCTTGCGCCTTTACGCCTAAGGGGAGCATCAAGGCGAGACTGAGTGCGAGCATTGAGAGTTTCTTCATAATTAGGTCTGTTTTTATAGTTAAGGGGTTAAACAATGACTTATGGTGTTTCCGTGCGATTTTATCGCTAAATGCTCGGCAAAAATAGACATTCTTGTCCCTCGCGGCAAGTCTTTTCCTTAAAAATGTGGATAAATCGTCGTGTTTTGCTGCTGCTTTTCCTGTTTTTTGGCAGATAAACAGTAGATTTTGACCCTTAAGCCGGAATTTGGATAAAAAACGGCTTTCTGAGTGTTGGGCGGCAGACAGTTAAGGAGGGTTTAATAAGGTAGCAAGAAAAAGAGGCGTGATGTACGCCTCTTTTTCTTGGTGTGTGTGTGGTTTTAATTGTTGGGGATGGTTGGTGTGGTGCCAAACTCCACTTCGAACATATCGCGTGAGTTGGAGATGGCTTCCACTGTGGCATCGTCAATGGTTTGCAGTGTGCCGTCGGCAACGAGTGCGTCCATATCGGCGATGAACTCTTCAAGCATCTCGGGTGTCATTTGGTAATAGTAGTTTCCATAGTCGCCCACTTTCATAGAGATGGTACGCAGGAATCCCCAGCGCATAAAATAGGGTACGAGGTTGTATCCTGTGGCTCGCGATGCCTTACGAATGAAGTTGAGTACGAAGGGCACTGTGTTGTCGTTCTTACTTATATTGCTCTTGGTAAGGTAGTTGCGTTTCACCCAGCAGGAGTTAGGATATGTGGAGCGAAGCACGGCGTACTTTCCGTTTTTGTTTCCGTTCTGCGATGAGGCGATGAGTTCGTACTTGTCAACCGTGGTTTTGTTTTTCTCCACGAGTGGCAGCACGGAGCCTTTTTCGTCGTCGGTCATTCTCAGGCTCTCGAAGAGGTCTTGCGGGTAGGTGGGGTTCCAGTTTCGTGTGGCGTAGAGGTTGAGCATTACGAACGGAGTGAGTGCCTCGCCGCCCATTTCGCTGTGGCAAATACCGAGGTAGCGACTCTTTATTTGGTAGTTTCCGCCGGCGAAGGTCCAGGTAGCCACTACGTCGTCGGTGGCGGGGTGGATAAGGCTGTCGGCCATATATGCGGCGAGTTTCTGGAAGTCGCTGCATGAGGTGAGCGCGGCGGTGCTGGAGCGTTCTGTATAGACGTTGTGGCGATGAGCGCTGTAGGTAGTACCGTTCTTATATGGTAAGTCTTGTAGGGCTTTGTTGCGTCCGGTCGGCCAATAGCTGTCAATCTTATCGCTTACGTGGTAGCCCATAGCCATAATGTTGTAGTAGGAGAAGATGTTGTTTGACACTTCGCCGAGGCTGCCCCAGCAGTAGTAGGGAAGCATTTGGTGTTGGTGTCCCCATTCGTGCGATAGTCCCCAGATGGCATCGTTATCGTTTTTCATCAGCGTTTGGCAGGAGAGTACGCGTTGTTGTTGGTTGTACATAAAACTTACGCCCCAGTAGCCTTGGAACATATAGTAGGTATAGTTCACGTAGGCCATGGTGTGGTTTTGCGGAATGCGGTTGTATTTTTCGAGTCCGAGCAGTCGGTGTTCCCACACGATGAGGCTGTCGAGTACGTTCATATACTGTAGGTATCCCTTGGCGGCACCGTTGCTTGTTTTGCAGTGTTTGTAGAGGCCGTAGGTGGTGTTGTAGCCCACCTCCCAGACGGAGTGTACGCGTTGTCCTACGACATCGATGCAGCGATTGACGGCTTTGGCGAGTATGGCGTGCATCTCGTCGTTGGTTTTGTTCTTTGAGAGGTAGCCGTTGATTTCACCGTTGATGAAGTGTACTTTGATGTCGGGATAGGTTTCTTCGTCTGGCACGCCGTAGATGTTATAGTTGATATATGCCAGTCCGGGATAGTCGTTGGTATATTCTATGGTGTTGAGTCCGTTGTGCAGGCTGTATTGCACGGCAACGGGGTTTATGCCTACTCCTTTTTCGTCGAGTTCGCCGGCGAACCACGCCACGACGCGCAGGCCTACGCCGCCTAATTTGTCGGGTATGCCGCTTACGGCGATGATATGTTTTCCTTTGGAGAGTTGGATGCCGGTAACTCCTTCGCAGTGGTCGTAGTACTTACCTGGGGCATTGAGTTGGTCGGAGAGGTATTCGGGGGAGGAGTAGCAACCATACGTGGCGATGCGGTACTCGCGTGTATAGGCGTTGTTATATAGTTTGTAGGCTATGCTTTTGATGAAGGGGTTGGTGATGGCTTCTATTTCGTCTGCTGTGACATCGGGGCGCAGCTCGCTGTAGATGTCATCGGTGAAGATGTTGAGTTGTGATTGAATGCTGGGATCTATCTCACGAAATTGCATCTCGGCGCAGCTGGCAAAGTTGTTTGCTCCGGTCTTTACCACGATGCGTATGCGTGTGGGGTTTATCAGTCCGTCGGTGAATACCACGGTGCTGGTGGAGCTGCTTTGTCCGAAGTCGTAGGAGCCATAGAGTCTTTCGCTCTGCCCGTTAGCGGTGACATAGACATCCACGAGTCCGAAATAGCCGTTTGATGCGCCGTCTTGTCGTGGCACGTAGTTAAAGTAGTCGATGCGCTCAACGTTGCGGAAGTTATACGTGAGTGTCACGGGGTTTGATTCGCTCACACTGGCACTATATAGGCTATGCCACAGGGTGGAGAGTGAGCCGTCGTAGGTGCGCTCTATGCCTTCTCCGCTTTGTGAGGAGGTGGAGGAGGCGGAGGAGGGTTTAATCTCTATGTCGGCGGGTACTTCATCGGCGAAGTTGTCCAGTTTCTGTGTGATAGTGAGGGTCTGTGTGTTTGTGCCGTCGGCGGAGGTAAAGGTGATGTTGCCTTCGCGTGTGCTTTCGGTGAAGTTGGTGGTGGCGTGTAGATATACTTTGTCGCCACTGATGCGGTAAACGGTGAGCCAGTCGGCATCGCTCGTAGCGGTGTAGGCCGTGTTGGCCTGTATGGTGTAGCACAAGGTGCGCTCTAACGCCCCGATGGTTTGGGCGTGGGGTGTGATGAGTACTGGCGTTGCGTCGGTGTATTCTACCTGTGCCGTGGCTTTGGGGCTGCCTACGAGGAGGAGCAGAGCGGCTATACAGTATTTAGAAATGTGGTTCATAGTTGGAGTACTTATATATATATTGTGTGTGCAGCCGGGGCTGCAATCAGCTTGACGACTTGTGTGGGTTGTTCTCTTTATTTTATCATCACTTTCTTCCCGCCGACGATATATATGCCGTGTGTGGTCTTTGCGACACGCCGCCCTTGGAGGTCGTAAACAGCAGCGTCTGTGTTTGCTGTGCCGTTGAGGGTGATGTCTCCGATGGCGGTGGCTGTGGGCTCGTTGATAGTGAACGGCTCGGAGTAGAAGGTATAGTTCTTATAGAAGCCGTTGGCGTTGGTGAGGCGTACGACTACCTGGCGATACTCGTTGAGGAAAGTGTATTTAGTGCCCACGAGTGTGAAGTCGCCTCCTGCAGCGGTGGTGTACTGCGTAAGTTCGGTGGTGTCGGTATCATTTACGCTGAGGAAAGCAATGGTGTTGCGTGCGTTGCCGTTTCCGTCGGTGCGTAGCGAGGCGAGATCTACCACGTAGTCGGCATTGGTGCGCTGTGCGTAGTCGGGGCATTGCGTTACGTAGAGTGCGGTGTATGTCTCGCCGTCCACTTCAACACTCCCTGTCTTAAATCCCATCTCTTCGCTTAGTGGGAAGGGGCGTTGCGGCTCTACGTTGAGATAACGCACGCGTGAGGTGTTGCGTGGCAGGCTATTAAAATAGATACGGTTTCCGCGCAGGTCGCAGATATTTAGTGTGTCGCGCGAGGCACGGGTGGTGAAACTGGCCGAGGTGATGTCGTTGTCGGCAGCAAACACGTCCTTTACCACTTTCGTGTTGCTTAGGTCGAGCGTGGTGATGTCGTTGCCCGTGATGTCTATTTGTAGCAGGTTGGAGTAGGGTGTCGCGTCGAGCTCCGTGAGTTGGTTGCCGGCAGCGTCGATAGTGGTGAGACGACCATTGGCGGGGAGTGTTAGGCGTGTAAGTTGATTGCCCGAGCAGTCTAAATAGTCAAGCTCGTTGTTGCTGGACACAACGGCTTGCTTGATGCGTTGGTTGTTGCTGATGTTGAGGTACTGTAGGTTGGCGAATGTGCCGACATAGTTAGTGCTTGTGCTACTTCCGCTGATGCTTCCGAGGTTGTTGTCCGACACGTTGAGCGTTTCCACATTAGGATTGTTGCTGACGGTGACGCTGATGGCTCTCAGTGCGTTGTGAGAGCAGTCGAGGTCGAGTAGGTTTTCTCCCAAGGCTCTCACAGCCAGTGTTGTCAGAGCGTTGTGGCTGAGGTAAACCGACTTGAGGTTTGTGGCGTTGGCAACGTTTGCTGCTGTGAGGTCTTGCCCCTCGCAGATAATGGTGTTGATGTCTTTCCCGCCTTTAATAGTGACGGTTTGTCCGACAAGTGTGCCGGTAAATTCGCGTAGCACATCGGCTGTAGGGTTGTAGGTCACGGCATTGCCGTCGCCCCAATCCACGGTGATGTCTTCGGCTGTGCGGTTCAGCGTGAACGACAGGCTCTCTCCCACCTCGCGCGATGTGGTCAAGGTGATGGTCTGAACCTGCGCGTGCAGTCCGATAGGTAACAACAGCAGGAATGAAAGAATGTAGTAGAGCTTTTTCATAAGTGTTAGAATATCTTGGTTATTTATTGTCGGTGGGTTGTATCACTTTCCACGGTTAAGTTTGACATAGATGGGACTTTTTGGTGGTACTTGGGTGGCGACAGAACACTTGAGTGACCCGATGCGAAAAACAGGCGTATTAATAGAACCCACCTGTCGGAGTAATCTGCTTCCTCATTAATCAACGGCCAAAAGTACGTTTTTGCTGTAAACCTGCAAGAAAAAGGTGAGAAAAAGTGTTTTAGGAACTCTCCGATGTGATAGTTATGAATAGCACAGGGGGTTATTGCCCAAAGAGCAAAGACGTTTCGCGCTTTCGGGCTTGTTCTGCCCACGTCTGTGGCACGAAGCACCAGTTTTGTTCGGGAGTGGGGTGGAAGATCCTGATGTTTCCTTGTTGTTCAAACATTTGTAGGAGGTAGTAGCGCACGTCGCGTTGGGTGGTCTTACAGATACGTCCGGGGAGTTTGTCCTTGGGAATGCCTGCACCGTCGGTGAGTAGGTCGCCTCCGCCGTTGGCCCGGTAGGAGTTTACGGCCACGGTATAAGTGCTGTCGTCGGAAAAGGTACGCCCGTTGCTCAGGCTGTCAATATGGAGTCGTGTGCCCAGTGAGGCCCGCAGATCGACGCTGTAGCAGAGGCCGGCGGCACTGTCGAAGTTATAGGACGGCGTGGCGAGGCGTTGCCACCCCTCGGCAAATGTTGCTGGGTGGGGCTGGAAACGAAGCATGGTGTCGGAGGGGCTTTGCATCGTGCGCACCCACCCGTCGTAACTCTTTTCGAGGTAATTGCGTATCTCGCGCCCCGTGAGCCGCAAGGTGTAGAGCCTGTTTTCGTAGCGATAGAGTTGGAAGAGGTGGCGCACCCGCAGTGTATCTTTTTGCAACGTTACATCAAAGGAGAGGGGTGCTGCAAAACTGATGTCGGCATCGGTGAGGCTGAGTTGCAGACGGTGGATAAGGTCGACAAAAGCACTCGGGCCGAAGAAGGCATCGCGCGAACTGATCAACGTGTCAAGGTAGGCAAGAGGTTTGTCGGCAAAAGTACGCAGGGCTTCGTGTTGGGTATGAAAATGGCTGTTGAACGCTTCGTCGGCGGGCCACTGGCTCACCTCGGCGAGTTCGCCCGATACTTGTTCTACGAGCCAACTGCCGCGTTTGCGTTTGAAGATGATGTCGGCTACTGCCACATTACTCCCGCCAGCACCGGGGTTTAGCACCAGTACATCGTCTCCCGTGGGGTTCTTAACGTGGTAAACGGCGGCGCGATGGTCGTGGCCGCTAATAATAAGATTGAAGCCCGCAACGTTGGCCGCTACTTGTAGCGAAGCGTTTTCTATGTTTTTTCCGGTATCATCGGCGCGTCCTGCTCCGCTGTGGAACACGCCAACGATAGCATCGGCGAGGTTCTTTTCTTGTATCTCAGCCACACAGCGTTGTGCCGTGGCGAGCATATCGTCAAAGTAGAGGCCGCTCCATAGTTGTTCGGGCAGCCACTTAGGAACGGTAGGTGTTAGCAGTCCGATGACGGCAATACGTATGCCGCCGCGATTGATTATGGTATAAGGCTGCCAGTAAGGCGTGCCGTAACGACGGTCTATGACGTTGGCGCAGACTACGGGGTGATGGCAAGCGAGTGTCCAACGGTCGTACACGTCATGGCCTGTTTCTATGTCGTGGTTTCCCGGCACGCCGGCATCATAGCCTATGAAGTTTAGCGCACTGGCGCAGAGGTGTTCGCTTTCTGTATCTACGAAGTTATAGTAATAGGCATCGGGTCGCCCTTGTAGGATGTCGCCACCGTCGAGAAGAATGATACGCGATGCGCTGTATGTACGCCGTTGCTCGCGTACAAAAGCGGCAATGCGCGACAACCCGCCGTTGCCTTCGCGTCCTTTCAGATAGTCGTAGTGGAGATAGTTGCCGTGTACGTCGCTCGTCGCCACGATGCGCAGGAATTCGGTCTGCGCGTGGAGAAACACACAGGCACTTAAAAGAAACGCAATCAGGGCAAGACGTGGAAGTTTCATCGGCGCGAATAATAGGCAAAGGTGAAGGCAAAGGGGTGATGCTCATCGGCCTCGTGGCGTTGCTCTTCGACGAGTTGCCAAGCGGCGTTGTGCCATACGGGGAAAAACGTGTCGGCCTCGGGGGCTTCAGCCTCAACGAGTGTGAGAGCAAGATGGTCGGCGAGAGGCAGACAAGCCTCATAGATTGCTGCGCCGCCGATGGCGAATAGTTGTTCGTTTTTGTCGCAGGCACGTAGGGCATCGGAGAGGGTGGGGAACACTTCGCAGCCGGGCAGTTCTTTGAGTGTGCGCGAGAGTACAATGTTGCGACGGTGGGGCAGGGCACCATAAGGTAGCGAGGCATAGGTGTTTCGTCCCATAAGAACGGTGTGTCCGATAGTGAGTTCTTTGAAATGCTTCATATCGTCGGGCAAGCGAAAGAGCAGGCGATTGTGGTAGCCAATAGCCCGGCGGCGGTCAAGGGCAGCAATAATGGTGAGCATAAAAAAGTTGGTTTTCGACAGACTTTTGCTCGCCAGGGCAATGCTGAAGCAAGTTTCCTTTGCCTTAGCGAGAAAAAGTTATTGTTTAGCAAGCCAGTCCAAAATTTCCGAGATATATCCGTGGCAGAGGCATACACAGGTGTCGGCGGCACCATAATAGATACTAACTTTGTCGCCTTCGGTAAGCGCGGCACAAGGAAAAACCACATTCTGCACATCGCCCATCAGTTCATAAGGTGCTGCCGGGCCGAGCAGGTAGTCGTAGGAGCGATAGATAACATGCCAGGGCTTATCCCTATCAAGCAACACAGCCCCCATAGCATAGCGATAACCGTTGCAGGTGGTTATCACGCCGTGGTAGAACATCAGCCAGCCCATCTCGGTGAGAAACGGCACGCTGCCAGCCCCCACCTTGGTACACTGCCACGCGCTCTGCTCAAAAGGTGTCGGCGACAACACATGACGGTGCTCGCCCCAGTATTTCATATCGGGCGAGAAACTGATGAAGATGTCTCCAAAAGGCGTGTGGCCATTATCGCTCGGGCGAGAGAGGAGGGCATATTTGCCATTTATCTTCTCAGGGAAGAGCACACCATTGCGACAAAACGGCAGCAACGCATTCTCACACTGATAAAACGTTCGGAAATCCTCGGTAAAGCCCAGACCGATAGTGGGGCCGTGATAGCCGTTACACCAAGTGATATAGTATTTCCCCTCAACGATAGCCACGCGCGGGTCGTATTTGTAATCGCTATCTAAGGGTGCGCCGTCAAAGGAAATGAACTTTATCGGCTCGTGGTTGATGTGCCAACTGATGCCGTCGTCGGAAAAGCCTGCAAAGATATTCATCTGTACACGTCGGTTGTCGCACCGAAACACACCGGCGTAGCCATCGCCAAAAGGAACGACAGCACTATTGAAGATGCTGTTTGCACACGGAATGTCGTAACGCCCAATAATAGGATTGGCTGCGTGGCGCCAGAGGATGTCGCTACAGCCTGCGGGACGGGGTTGCCAAGGTATTTGTGGAGGCATAGTTGTTATGTTGTTGTTTTTTTGCTGCGTACCATATTATATATATAAGGACATAATAAAGGCTCAACCAAAACGCTTACACTTCCCCATCGGCTTCGCGCTGTTGGCGAAGTGCGGTATTGATGGCTTTCATACGCTTAGTAGTGAGCGGGTATGCCACGATAAAGAGAAGAGAAATAATGCTGATGGCCGCTGGCAACCACGACATCAGGATGCGCAGTCCTTGAAGGGCTTCGGGTGTCTGCACGGAGTTCTCCGCTGTGTTGTAGCCCACAAGAGCCAAGAGCCACATCACGATAGAACTGCCGAAAGCCCCGCCAAACTTTTGAGCCATCGACGACGAGGAGAAAATAAGACCTGTAGAAGCGGTGTGAAAACGATGCTCGGCATAATCGCTGATATCGGCATACATCGACCAAGCCAGCGGCGAAAGTATCCCGGTAAGCACACAGACTAACACTTGCAGCACAAGCATTGCATAGTAGCCGCCCGATGTGTTGGGAACAAAATAGAAAGCGACATTTAGTGGTATGAGCATCAAAAGCGATGCAGCAAAAACGCTCTTCTTGCCAAAGTGTTCAGTCAGCGGCGTAGCGAGAGCCACGCCGGGCAGGTTGGCAAACTCACCGATGAGAAAGAATATGCTTGACGTAAAGGCCAAAGCGAATCCGAAGACTTGAAGCGACACGTCCGAGCCTATCACCGAAGAGAAATAATAAGGTATCGTGGTATAGCGTGCGGCGTTCATCAGGTTGAAGAACAGAATAGCACCAAGCAAGATCCACCACGGCGCATTCTTCAGCAACGAGCCCAAATCCTTACTCACGCCAGCCTTCGGGGTGGTTTTCACGTGTTCTTTAGTGAGCAAAAACGTCAATAAGAAAAGTATCAGGCACACCGCCGCCACTACTATCATAGCATACTGCCAGGCACGTGGCTCTCCGGGATAAGCAGACGACGCTCCTATATAATTATTAAAGAACCTTACCATCGGCTCCCAAGCCCAAAGCACGATAAACGAGCCGATGTAGGCAAAAAACATACGATAGGAAGAGAAGATTGTCTTTTCCGTAGAGTCTTCCGTCATCACTCCGAGTAGCGAGCCATAAGGCACATTGATTCCCGTGTAGATGGTCATCATTAAGATATAGGTAACAAATGCCCAAACCGCCTTCCCCGTTTCTCCTAAATCGGGAGTAGTGAACAGCAACACGCCGCAGAGTGCAAAAGGCAGGCTCATAAATAGCAGCCAAGGGCGATACTTACCCCATCGCGAGCGTGTGCGGTCGGCCAGGACACCCATCATAGGGTCGCTCACAGCATCCCACATCTTTGTGACAAGGAACAACACACCAGCCAGTTCTAATGGCAGACCGAACACATTGGTATAGAAGAACGGCAGATAGGCTGAAAAAATCTTCCAAAACATTGAGGAAGCCATATCGCCAAAGCCGTAGCCCACTTTTTCACGAAATGTAGCCATCGTATTTCTCGTTTTTTCAGCCGCAAAGATAGCGCAAGGCAACGAGCAAAAAGAAAATATGATGCAGTTTTGATTTGACTTTTGGATAATTCGTGGCCTATTTTCGCAAAAAAGATAGCACAAGGCAACAAGAAACAATCCTTTCAACGTTTATGCACTACGTCCAAAACTTGAATAGCATATTCGCCAAAACAACGTCATAAACTTATTAAACACCCATAACTTTTTAGGAATTGCTTACTTTTGCAGCAATAATCTTGTTTTTCCAAATGAAACAATACCTTAACCTCCTACAACGCATACTTGACGAAGGCACAGTAAAAACCGACCGTACAGGCACGGGTACAAAGAGCATCTTTGGACATCAAATGCGTTTCAACCTCAACGATGGTTTCCCGTTGCTCACTACAAAGAAGTTGCACCTGCGCTCTATCATCCACGAGCTGCTGTGGTTTCTCAAAGGCGACACCAACGTACATTATCTACAAGAAAACGGTGTGCGTATATGGAACGAATGGGCAAACGCCGACGGCGATGTCGGCCATATCTACGGCTATCAGTGGCGTTCCTGGCCCGATTATCGTGGCGGCACGATTGACCAGATTAGTCAGGCTGTGGAGCTTATCCGCCATCAGCCCGACTCGCGACGTATCATTGTTAGCGCGTGGAATGTGGCCGACCTAACAAATATGAACCTGCCGCCGTGCCATATCCTTTTCCAATTCTACATAGCAGGCGGAAAACTATCCTTGCAACTCTACCAGCGCTCTGCCGACACCTTTCTCGGCGTGCCATTCAACATTGCCAGTTACGCGTTGCTCCTCTTGATGATGGCGCAGGTCACAGGATTAGAACCAGGCGACTTCGTTCACACCACGGGCGACACGCACCTCTATCTTGACCATCTGGACCAAGCACGCCTGCAACTCACGCGTGAGCCACGCCCGTTGCCACGTATGCGCCTCAACCCCGAGGTAAAAGACATCTTCTCCTTCCGCTACGAGGACTTTACCCTTGAAGGCTACGACCCACACCCCCACATCGCAGCAAAAGTATCTGTGTAGGAGCAGTTAAGGGTATTACCTAAGCCGTGTTCTTTTTAGCTGTGTTCTATTAAATCCCTTTGTCTTGATGCGCTTTGTCTGTTTCCTGAACTTTTGTGTTAAGCCAAAAGTTCGTGCTTCCTACGGCTTGAGGACACAGATGTTCTGCCTCTAAGCGTCAAAAAAAGGCAGAAAAAGCGTCAGAAAGCGTGCGAAACGACACTTTTTGTACGCTTTTCTTGCGGTAAAATGCAGAAATACCTACTTTTGCGCCGCTTTTAGCACAATTCACTCTTTTTTATTATTAACACCAAACAAATCGTATGATGAACCAGTACGAGACCGTTTTCATCCTTACTCCCGTTTTGTCTGACGAGCAGACAAAGGAAACGGTCAACAAGTTCAAAGGCGTACTCTCCGACCTCGGTGCAGAGCTCGTCAATGAAGAAAACTGGGGTATGAAGAAGCTCGCCTACCCCATTGAGAAAAAGTCTACGGGCGTTTACGTCTTCCTTGAATTTAAGGCCGAACCCGCAGCGATCGACAAACTTGAAGTCGCCTATCGTCGCGACGAGCGTGTGATTCGTTTCCTCACCGTAAAGCAGGATAAGTTCCACGCCGCCTTCGCCGAGAAGCGTCGTAATCTCAAAAAACAAAAGGAGGACTAAGCCATGGCACAATCAGAAATTCGCTATCTCACACCGCCCACGGTGGACAAGAAACAGAAGAAGTACTGCCGCTTTAAGAAGTACGGCATTAAGTACATTGACTACAAAGACGCCGAGTATTTGAAGCGTTTCCTCAACGAGCAGGGCAAGATACTTCCCCGTCGCATCACAGGCACCAGCCTGAAATATCAGCGTCGTCTGGCTCGCGCCGTGAAGCGTGCGCGCCACTTAGCCTTGCTGCCCTTTGTGACTGATATGATGAAATAAGTATAACCCTTAGACAAGATTTTTACTACTATGCAGATTATCCTGAAAGAAGACATCATCGGTCTGGGTTATAAGAACGATATCGTCAACGTGAAAGACGGCTACGGCCGCAACTATCTTATCCCGCAGCGCAAGGGTGTCATTGCCAGCGATGCCAACCGCAAGATCTTGGCCGAGAACCTGCGTCAACAGGCCGCCAAGCTTGCTAAAATCAAAGAGGCTGCCGAAGCCAAGGCCGCACAAATCGCTGCTGCCGAGGCCATCGTGATTTCTACGAAGGTGAGTGCCACAGGCACCATTTACGGCAGTGTCAACAGCCTGCACATCGCCGAGGCATTGCGTGCCCAAGGCATTGACGTCGACCGCAAGGTCATCACTCTACGCGACATCAAAGAAGTAGGCGAGTACGTGGCCAAGATACACCTCCACCGCGAGGTAGAAGTGGAAGTGCCTTTCAAGGTTATCGCCGAAGGCAATGAGGAGCAACCCGCCGCCGAGGAGGCAGCAGTACCCGAGGAGGCAGCAGTACCCGAGGTTGCTGAAGAACCCGCTGCTGAGGAGGCTCCTGCCGCCGAGGAGGAGTCCGTTGCCGAGCAACCCGCCGAGGAGGCTGAGGCTCCTGCCGCCGAGGAGGATACCACAGAAGAAGTCGCTCCTACTGCCGATGCACCCGCACAGGACGACGAGGAAGACACACAAGCATAGTGCCTTGCCTCTTTCCAATAACAAAGGAGCGTGCGCCCCGAGGCGTTCGCTCTTTTTGTTGCTCCTCCCCTCGGTAAGTTCAGACATTGCCTCCGCAACAGGAGCAAGCGTGACTGACACATTGCGCAAACGATTTCGATTTACACAACCCTAATACCTCTATCTCCCCTATGCGCCACTTTCTTCAACTGTCCTACGACGGCACAGCATACCACGGATGGCAGATACAGCCGAATGCCGACACGGTGCAGGCGCGTCTCGACAGTGCACTCTCCACACTCCTGCGACAGCCTATACACAGCGTTGGTGCCGGGCGCACCGACACCGGTGTACACGCCAAGATGATGGTGGCACACTTTGACAGCCCGGGTGGTTTCGACGAGGCAGACCTCTGTCGGAGGCTCACGCGTATGCTCCCGTCCGACATCGCCGTGGCGCAGATTGTACGCGTACCCGATGATGCCCACGCTCGTTTCGATGCCATACGACGCACCTACCACTACGACATCTTACTTCAGAAAAACCCCTTTCGCCGCCATTTCGCCACGCGCATACACTACGCCTTGCAGTTCGAACAGATGAACACCGCCGCAGCACTATTGCTCGGCACACACGACTTTAGTAGTTTTTGCAAGAGTGGCACACAGACAAAGACGAACCGTTGCACCGTTTACGAGGCGCGTTGGATGCCGATAGAAAGTGGGATGTATCGCTTCCGTATTAGTGCCGATAGGTTTTTGCGCAATATGGTACGCGCCATTGTCGGCACACTGTTCACAGTGGGCAACGGACGTTTGACGATAGCCGATTTTCAGCGCGTGCTATCGGCAGCCGATCGTGGAGCGGCGGGCGAGAGTGCTCCCGCCGAGGGGTTGTCCCTCGTAGAGGTGGCCTATCCTACAGAGTTGTTTCAGCCCGTCTAACAAACAGGAACACTTTGCCTTAGCAACCAAAAGTCTGCCGAATGCAAACACAAAATGGCACAGCGGGCGCAAAAAAATCGCTTAAAAAGTGAAAAACACAGAGAAAAATTGCTCCGTAATTGAGAAATACCTATTTTTGCGCCGCTTAAAGCACACCATTACACCACCCACAGCGTTACCAAGCAAACAATAATCAAAGAAACAATAATGAAAAAAGGACTTCATCCCGAGAACTATCGCCCCGTGGTGTTCAAAGATATGAGCAACGGCGATATGTTCCTTTCTCGCTCCACCTGCCGCAGTAACGAGACGGTGGAATTTGAGGGCGAGACCTACCCGCTCGTGAAGATTGAAATCTCCAACACGTCACATCCTTTCTACACCGGCAAGTCGAAGTTGGTGGACACCGCAGGTCGCGTGGACAAGTTTATGAGTCGCTACGGCAAGGCTCGCAAATAAGAAAGGCTGCGTCCATTTTTACATCTCAAACAAACACGTCCGCTCTTCCTATACGGAGAGGCGGGCGTTTTTTTATAGGTGTGTTTCAAGTGTTGCAAGTAGTGAGATACACCAGTGTCGCAAGTTTAGCAACCGAGGCACAGCATCGCTTTGTAGGGACTTTTATACTACCTACTTGCGACACTTGACTACATAGTATTATGGTGATTTTTCGATGCGTGCGAAATAGTAAGCAGATAAGCGAGTAAAGCCCACTCGCAATATCAACGAACGATAATACGTTTAACGTTAAGGGCTTTTCGATAAGTTCGGCTGAATTGATTTTTGGGCTTTACCGTTTATGTTTTTTCGCTAAAAAATGCTCCAATATCTTGTGAAGAGCATTTTTTATGCAATAAGTTTGGTTCATTAACATCTTTTGACATACCTTTGCAACGTCTAAAACAACTTATGTTTCACTAAAACAAAAAAGAATTATGAAAAAGTTGCTTCTTACGGCAGTTGTAGCACTTGTAACGCTTTCTGCCAATGCACAAGTTTATGCTGGAGGTTCTGTAGCTTTCTGGCGTAATTTCAATGGTAGCGAGAACGTCACCACGTTCTCTCTCAAACCCGAGGTAGGTTACAACCTTTCCGACAATTTGGCAATTGGTGTAGCCTTAGGTTATGAATATGAATATTATCAAGGCGGTAAATGGAATGGCCTTTCGGTTAATCCTTATGCTCGCTACACGTTTGCTGAGTTTGGCCCTGTGAAATTGTTCGCTGATGGCGGCTTTGAGTTCGAGACTGGTAAATGGAAAGATGCCGATTCCGAGTCTTATTGGGGCGTAGGTGTTAAGCCTGGTGTAGCCGTAAACCTTACCGAACAGCTCAGCTTTGTGGCTCATTTAGGTTTCGTTGGCTATCGCGACTCCAACGACCATGCTTATAAAGGCGGAGATGGCATTGGATTTGACCTCAGTGGCAACGACTTGTCGTTCGGTCTCTACTATAATTTCTAAACGCCGATCTTAACAGCTTACATATTAGCGGCTACCTTGCAAAGGCTTGGTAGCCGCCTTTTTTTGTCTGCCGAAAACATACTTTTGCCTTGGCGAGCAAAAGTTTGTCGTTGACAGACATTTGCTCGCCAAGGCAGAGCTGAAGCACGCTTCGCTTTGCTCTTCCGGCTTAACGCAACGGTTTATGTTTCGCAAGCAGTGTAACAGCCCTGTTAGGGCGGCGCGCGGTCAGTCTATGGCACTGCCCTGGGCTGATGGCTATAGCCATTTTAGGGCAAGCAGGCGCGCCGTATGCCGTAGTGCAGGCGCATCAATGCCGTAGCGCAGGCGTCTCGCCTGAATTGCCCGCAAGGGCAAAAGCTCCGCCTGCAAGGTTATGTTTTTTATGCCCTTACGGGCATTGCACGCGAGCCGCGTGCGCTCCCGGGCTTATCGGCATTGCGGTCGGAGATTTGATGCGTTTATATGTTTTTGCGGACGGCAACTATTGTTTTTTGACAAAAACTTTTTGTTTTTTTTCCCGTCTCGCGCGTCTTTCATTACTTTTGCTTCGTAAGAATAAATAGCAAACGTTGACGATTATGAAAAAAACGCTTTTAACAGTTCTTCTCTTTCTCTTTACGCTTACGGGAAGTGCACAATTTTATGCCGGCGGTCGCCTTGGTTGGTGGCGCGATGGTGAGACACACCACAAGCGTTTCACCATTCAGCCCGAGGTGGGTTATGAGTGGAACGAATGTATCAGTTTCGGAGCTCTCTTTGGTTACTACAAGGATCGAAGCCAATTTGTTAAGGAGAATCCGTTGCCAAGCGATGCAAACACCATAACACGTTCTTTTGAACTCTCCCCTTACGTGCGCTATAAGGTAATAAAGGCAGGCTCGGTAAATCTTTTTATAGATGGCACAGTAGGTTTTGCAACAAGCAAAACATCGTCTGATGCTTCGCGCAATAGTTTCCGCATCGGTTTGCGCCCGGGTGTCAGCGTAGCACTCGGCAAGGATTTTTATGCCGTGGCACACGCCGGCTTTGTGGGTTATGCCGATAGCGACGTCGGTCTCTACCGCAACGGCATCGGCTTCGACATAAGTGGAAACGAGCTTACTTTTGGAATGTTCTATAGGTTTTAGGAGGGTTCTATAACATCGTCTTGAAAGGCTCTTTGACTTTTTTTTTCAGTTTGGCGTTCACGCCTCTCTGAGGTAAGTAGGTCACGGTTTAAGGGCTTGGCAACGTTGTTGAAATCAAACAAGAGTCAACAATGATGATACATAGAGAATTTGTTTGTTGAACACCCTTTATCAATAGAAAAAAACTTAGCCTTTATGGCTATAGAAAAAAAGGATTTATGCAGAAATCTGGAAATCAAGAGCTCCTCGTGGCAGCTATCAAGGATGGCACGGTAATCGACCATATTCCTTCAAGTCGTATCTATGAAGTAATAAATCTGCTCGGCTTGCAAAACCTTGGTTCTGCCGTAGTGATAGGTTGCAACCTTGATAGTGGGCAGATGGGCAAGAAAAGTATTATCAAGGTGGCTGACAAATTTTTTACGCCCGACGAGGTCAATCGCTTGAGCGTAATAGCCCCGGGTGCCACCCTTAGCATTATTCGCAACTACGATGTTGTGGAGAAACACCAAGTAAAATTGCCTCAGACGCTTGTCGGTATTGTGCGGTGCGACAACCCCGTGTGTATCACCAACCACGAGCCTATGCCCACTCATTTTCACGTCATCGCTCCCGGCAAGTTACGTTGCCACTACTGCGATCATGAACAAAAGATAGAGAAAGTAAAGATTACGAAGTAGCTATAAGGGGCGGTATTAGATATGGTGGGTTCTATTAATTCGCATTGACAAAAGGTTAAAGCCCCCTCTATGTCAAACTTAACCGTGGTAATTAATAGAACCCACCATATTTCAGGAGTTTGTGTTTATGAGTATTTCTTGCTGATTTGTGTCCCTTGGTAGTAATGGAGTAGTATTTGCGGATAAGCATACCCTTGAGCCGCCATATTGGCTGCTCCTATTTGGCAAAGACCTACTCCGTGTCCCCAGCCAGCACCATAGAGGTGGAAACGAGCGGGGATGGTTTTATCCTTATCGTATTCAGGCGTTACCACAAAGGCCGCACTGAGGAGGTGTGTTTCGGAGAGCGAGCGGCGTATCTCCAACTCTTTCCCTATGGTGAGTGTGCGTTTTGTGCCTACAATCTTTAAGCGTTTCAGTCGCCCGCCGCTCCCGCGTTCTACGGGTTCAAGAGCGCGTATCTCACCAAAATCTTCGTTGCGCTTCTTTTGTAAAAGGCGTTGGAGCTCTTCCTGTTCTATTATCGTCTCCCAGCGATAGAATTGTGGTGTTTCTTGGTCATAGCCTTGGAGCACACGTGCGAGCAACTCTTGATTGTCTGTGTGGCAGAAGTCGTCGCTTTCAGAACGTATCCATGCTTCGGCTCTGTCTTCGTCGGAGAGCGATGGGGCAGGAGTGGCTTCGGCGTTATCTGCGATACTTTGTAGATAGGGTATTTCACGGTCTTCCCAACACGTGCTAAAAGCCTCGCTGACACCGCCGCAACATTTGGAGAAACGAGCATCACACACGTGTCCGGCCTCGTCAGTGAGTACTTCCCCGCGTGTATGCTCCACGGCGGCGCAAGCCTCAGGCGTTTGGCAGTCAATGCCTTGGTAGCGTTGGCAGTGGTCATCGGCGCACACATCAAAAAGGGTGTGGTCCTGACGGTCGTACCATCGTATGTACTCATCGTCTTTACGGGTGAACTGGAAGAAACCTGTGGTTTGTTTCCCACGGTGTTCTATCTGATTGAGCAGCCACGAACGCGACACCACAGCGTGTGCCTTGAGAAACTCTACGTCGGCCTTGCCACTCATCTCGCTGCTTACTACGCTGGCAAGATACGTTTCAAGCGGCACATCGTTTATTACAACGAGTTTTTCTTCGTCTATTATAATACGTAACTCCCCGGGATAGGTACGTTCCACTTGTCGCTCCCAGTGAAATCCTACACCGATAGTCACTTCGCAAAGGGTGAAGCCCTGGCTGCCACTCTCGTCTGTTGTAGGATGGAACGTGATGCTACTATAATGGTGTCCGTTCCAGAGAATAGCACCATCATCGAACGTTATTTCCTGTGTTCCTGTGGCAGTGGTGCCTTTGGCTGTGTAGTTGCCGTGCAAGGTAAAGCGCACACTGTTAGCCGTGAGGATGCCAACACTTATGATGGGTTCTGTGGCGTGTAGCTCGTTATTGTTTTCTATGGTGTTTTTTCGCGAGCGGTAGGTTGGGTCTCCCATCAACTTCCCGATGGTTGCACATTCGCTACTACTCATTGTTACTTCCCGAAGCAGACTTATAGCCGTCTTTGCCGTGAGCCGTCGGAATGTTTTCTCGCGTGGCGCGATGAGTAGCCCGCCCATATCCACCGCGCCCGGACTGATAAGCAAGCCGCCCCGTGCCTCATCTTTATAATATGCGTCGGGGCGATGTTTCTTCCGTGGAAAGACCACGCTAACCAATGTGGGTGCGCCATCGGCGTATCCGGCTTCGTGCCAACAGAGTATGTTCACGTCGGGCTCGGCAAGTCCTTGTTTCTTGGCAAGCGCATCAATGAGTTTTTTGTGTAGGAAGTCACAAGGCTTTTCAGCACTCGTTTCTACCACAAAAGCGGGGCAGGCATAGCCTCCCAGCATACTTATTGCGGCGGCGGGGTGTGCCTCGCCGTTTTCTTCCATCTCGCTCTGTGCTTTGTCTGTCTGGGGGTAGAGGCGGGTGAGTTGGGTGTTGTAGTATCGCCAATCGCGTTGAATAGGTATCACACCGCGTGCGCCAGCCTGCAGATGTCCATGGTCGGGGGCTGAGGCACCACAGCGCGGGCCGTTATAGAATACTACAAAATCGTGCATACGGCTGGCTATTTGCAACATACCGTTGAGCATTGGTAACAGTTGTTGCGGGCGATGCCGACGCAGGGCTATTGTAAGATGGTGGGGAAGGATAGGGAAGGGGTTTACCAGTAGATGGAAGATGCCTTCTACAGGCTGCTCTATCTGCTCCATCGGTCGGTTCTTGTCGCAAAGGAAACAGGGACGCTTTTTTACTTCCGATTTCTTCACCTTTGCCGTAGTGGAGCCGATGCGCGAGGGATTGTATTGTACCGAGAGCCTTATGCCACTCTCCGTTTGGAGCGTGCGCGTTTCAACCTGGCTTTGTAAATCCTTGAAGCGCTTCTCCACTTCTTTCCATCGTCTCATCTGTTCGTTAAAGAAAGACAGTGCTGTCTCGTTTGTGGCTGGCGTTTGCCAACGGCTCAACATCTGTCGGCGTGCCTGCAATTCTATGGTGCGCAGGCTGTCTTTATAGGCATTGTTGCGGTTTACCCGCTCGGTGCTAAGGGCGGCATCGCTATTGCCCTCCCAGCGCCGACAGAGATATAGCTCGTCGTAGATGCGCCCTATACGGAAACGCCGTGAGAGGGTGAGCCCGAGGGCGTAGTCCTCTCCGTAACTCGTGTTTGGCACACCGATTTGTCGTAACAGTTCCGTGCGGAAGGCACGCGGGGCACCGAGGCCGTTGATGCGTAACGCATTGTTGCGACCGTTTTGGTCTGTCCATTCGTTATGGGCGATAAGCCCTGGCGGTAGCGTTTGGAGCTGAAAGTCCACCATACGGTAAGCCCCTATTACCATAGCCGTCCCCCCCGCCTCGCTAAACTTATCTACGATGCGTTGTAGCGTGTCGGTGTTGCTATAAAGGTCGTCGCTATCAAGTTGCACCGCAAAACGTCCGCACTGTGTACTGCGTATTGCCAAGTCCCAGCAACCACCGATACCCAAATCGGTGCGCTTAGGGCGGAGGATTACTAATCGAGCATCTTTGGCCGAAAGCTTGTCTAACGTCTCACTCGTGCCATCGGTGCTGTGGTTATCTACCACAATGACGTTGTACGTAAACGTCGCTTCCTGATTTAGCGCACTCTCTACGGCATCGGTAATGGTGCGTACCCTATTGCGCACAGGAATTATCACACTGGCCTCGCAGGGAAACGGTGTCGTCTCGCGGGGGATATCGTCTATCTCATCGCCTGCGATATAGACACCGATGCGTATGAGATGGTCGGTACATACCTTCTCCATCTCAACTTGCACGCTGCGGCTGGCGGGGTTGACGTAATCGAATTGCTGCTCGCCGCTCTTGCGAAAATCGGTCTTCTCTTCTTCATAAAGGCTCTCGCGCAAATGAACAATACGCCCGGCCCGGCTCAGAAACAAGCGCAACGCGTATAAACCGGCATATTCTAAGCGGCGGAACTTCTGCTCTCGCACAAAGGCTTTTAGTAACTCGGTGCGTACAAGCCATAGTCCGCCGAAGTCAAAATCGTCGCGCAGACTCCCTTCTTGGTAGTCTATCTTTGGCGACGACTCCACTTTTTCGCCATTGCGCAAGGTGTGGTCGCTGTAGAGCATCGTGGCGTTGGTGGCGTCGGCTACACTGAACATTCTCTCCAAGCAGCGATATCCCAGCCGCAAAAGCGTTTGGCGTGTAAAAATAGCCGTGTATCGACCGTGTGCCTGACGACTGATTAGCTGAAGCGTCTTAAAATGGCCGATGGATTGCCCTGCGGGTAATTCAATGACCTTTGTGTCCAGACATTCTAACGGCTTGTTCGTCAAAATATAAGACCGCACTTCAGCCGAGGGCAGGGATGCCAATGTTTCTTGCAGGGAGGAGGTATCTATAAAAGGAAAGAAGAGGTCTGTCATAAACTAAAAGGGATGTGCTATCTCAGAAAGGTGCATCTTCGTTGCTCGGTGCGAAAGGCATACCTTCGTCTGTAGGAGGCGGTGCATCTTGTGTGTTCATACGCGAGGCTATCACGCCGCCTTCTGGACTGCCCGGGTGGGGTATTTCGTTTCCATTGCTGGGGTTTTCAAACCGTGCAAACTTGCTCTTGAAGTGCAGCAATACGTCGGCCACAGCACCATTCCTATGTTTTGCAATGATTATTTCAGCCATACCGTGAAGGTCGCGGCCTTGTGCATCGGCGTAGATGTGGTAGTATTCAGGACGGTGGATAAATATGACAATGTCGGCATCTTGTTCTATGGCACCCGACTCTCGTAGGTCGCTGAGTTGTGGACGCTTGCCTTGTTCGCCTTCGCGACTCTCTACGCCGCGGTTGAGCTGCGAGAGGGCGATGATAGGTATGTTGAGCTCTTTGGCCAGCCCCTTAAGCGAGCGGCTGATGTTTGACACCTCCTCTTGCCGGCTGTGGTAGGTCATCCCCGAGGCGTTCATCAGTTGCAGATAGTCTATCATTATGGCGCGCACGCCGTGTTCGCGTACCAATCGTCGTGCCTTAGTACGTAGTTCAAAAACAGAAAGGGACGGTGTGTCGTCAATGAAGAGCGGTGCGCCATACATTTCACGGATACGATGGTCGAGTTGCGCCCACTCGTAGGGAGCCAGATTACCACTCTTTATCTTTTCGCCGGATATTTCGCATACGTTGATGATGATGCGGTTTACCAGTTGTACGTTACTCATTTCCAGACTGAACAGTGCCACGGGTATCTTTTGGTCAACGGCCATATTTTTTGCCATAGTCAAGGCAAAGGCCGTCTTACCCATAGCGGGGCGTGCTGCTAGGATGATAAGGTCGGAGTTCTGCCAGCCGTTGGTTATCTTGTCGAGATCGGTGAAACCGCTGGCAATGCCCGTCAGTCCGTCTTCTTGTGCGGCGGCGCGTTGCAGTTGTGCGTAGGCCTCTTTTATTATGGGGTCTATCTGTGTGTAATCCTTGCGAAGGTTGGTTTGGGATATCTCAAAGAGTTTTCCCTCGGCTTCCTGCATGAGCTCGTCCACGTCGGCGGCGGCATCAAACGCTTTGGTCTGTATCTGGCTGGTGTAGGTGATAAGTTGCCGGGCGAGGCTCTTCTGGGCGATGATGCGGGCGTGGTATTCTACGTGAGCCGACGAGGTTACCATCCCGCTCAATTCTGTGATGTAGTATGCGCCGCCGGCCTCGTCTAACGTATCGTCCTTGCTAAGTTGTTCCGTTACGGTGAGAATGTCAACGGGGCGTTCGTTGAGGGCTAATGACTGTATGGCAGCGTAGATAAGTTCGTGCCGATGGTCGTAGAAACTTTGTGGCTTAAGTATCTCGCTAACGAGTGAATATGCCTCGTGTTCTATCAACAAGGCGCCTATCACGGCTTGCTCTATCTGTATAGCCTGTGGCTGCAGATGACCGTAATTCTGTTCCTCGCTATTTGCTTTTGCCTGTTTGCGATTGTTATTAGAACTTGGCATGGCTTCTTCTCTATTTATAACTCTTTCCTGAAACACCGGCGGCGTTTGTGCTCCTGGTTCTCAAAATACTGCCATTGGCTCTGTACCTTGTTGTTGAGCTCCAGTTCCACATTGCTTTCAGCATAACGAAAACCGAGTTTTTGGTACACCGGGATAAGGTCGGTGAAAAGCAGGGCATTGACTCCTTTGCCTTGAAAGTCGGGTCGTACTGCCACAAGCAATAAGTCAAGCATTTCGTCTCGTTTCCATTTAAGCGCACTCAGCAGATGCCACCAGCCGAGAGGGAAAAGTTTGCCGTGTGCTTTTTGCAGAGCGCGGCTCATTGACGGCATAGAGATGCCCGTAGCAATAATCTCGCCCTCGGCATCTTCTACGATGGTAACCATTCGCAGGTCAAGAATTGGAATAAAGGTTTTGACATACTGGTCTATCTGCCGATTTGTCATACGCGAATATCCGTACAACGGGGCAAAAGCATCGTTGATGAGTTCAAAGATGTGCCGCGCCGTGTCGCCTTCGTAGGCTTCCTTTTTGTTCTTTAGTTTGCGAATGCGCAGGCCATATTTCTTCTTAACGATTTCTGCAATGCGCAGGTGCTTTTCGGGTATGGCATCGGGAATAAAAATCTTACGCTCCACCCAGTCGGCGGCTTTCTCAAAGCCGAGGCGCGTAAGGTGTTCGGGGTAGTAGGGGAAGTTGTAAATCGTGGCCATAGTGGAAAGTTCCTCAAACCCTTCCACAAGCATTCCCTCGGCATCCATATCGGTGAAGCCTAAGGGGCCTTCTATTTCTGTCATTCCTCGCACGCGCCCCCATTCGGCTACGGTGTTGAGTAAGGCTCGCGAAACTTCTTCATCGTCAATGAAGTCTATCCATCCAAAGCGCACGGCACGTTTCTTCCACGTTTCGTTGGCACGGTGGTTGACAATGGCTGCCACACGCCCTACAATCCTGCCGTCCTGATAGGCCAGGAAATACTCGGCCTCGCAGAACTCAAATGCGGGGTTTTTCTTCGCAGAAAAGGTAGAGAGCATATCCTCATAGAGGTCGGGCACGCTATAAGGGCAATCCCGATACATCTCGTAGTTGAAACGAATGAAACGCTTGAGTTCGCTTTTCGTTTTTACTTTCTTTATCTCAGTAGCCATGTTGTTCTGGGAAAACAGACGTTCGGACGGCAAAGGTAGCAAAATTCGTGTTTGAGTTTCCTTTATTGTCCACTTTCTTTAATGTACGTGTCTAATAATTACCAAATTCTTTTTAATTTATCTTTGTTTGCTCTTGCTGCGTAGAACAACTTTGGTTATCAGGAGGGAGGGTGGGGGATAAGTCTTACCCTACGGGCGAGGCCACGCTGTTGACAAAGATTACGGCAAGCACAAAAGCCGTGATGGCGGCGTAGAGCCAGTCGCGTTGGTTGATGAAATCTATCAGCGAGAGTACGACACGCAGGATCGGGGTGAGCAATAGTGTGATGACACCCACTTGTATCAATCCGTATGCCGAGAAGCGAAAGAAGCCGCCGAAGATGCCACCGACAGTGGTGTATTCGGGCTGCTGCCCGTGGAATGTGATATAGTCGGGTGCGGGTTCGCTGCCGTGGAGTATCAGATAGATGCCGCCACCTACTAAACAAATGGCACAAGCCGTGAGAACGCCCCAGCGAAGCACACGAGAGATCGTTTCAGGAAGTGTACGCATAGTACATTAAACGTTAAACATTATCTAATAATCAATAAGTCTTGTTTCGGAAACAGTGTTAAGGCGAGGCCGCCTGCCGGAGCGCACGCGACCCGCGTGCTAAATTATGCAGGCGAAGCCGCCTGCGCTCACGGTTGAAAGTTCCTAAGCGAACCCACCTTTATTGATTGTTTTCTTAAAACTTCCCTGCCAGTCCGTTCCAAATCATATTGGCAGCGACAAGCAGTATGGCGATGCTGAAGATGCGGCGTAGCAGTCGCACGTCTAACACCTTGAGCAGGCGTGCGCCAGTGAGTGCGCCGGCCAGCACGCCGACAAGCACGGGGAACGCAATACCCGGCTCAATGTTTCCGCGTTGCAGATACACCACGGCACTCGTCACAGCGGTGACACCCATCATAAAGTTGCTTGTGGTGGTACTTACCTTGAATGGTACTTTCATCAGTGTGTCCATTGCCAGCACTTTAAGCACACCGCTGCCTATGCCGAGTATGCCACTCAAGGCACCAGCCACAGTCATTAGGGCGAAGCCGCCACTCACATTCGTCAGTTCGTAGGCTTGTCGGGTGCCGTCCTTTGTGGGATACGTACCAAAGAGTTTGAGCCGTTTAGCCGCTTCGCTACCTTTTACGTTGCCGTGGTCAGTCTTGCGCCTAAGTTGGTTTGCTGCAGTGAGGATAAGCACCAAGCCAAACACTACGGCGATGATGTTGTTGTTGAGCCACACCGCTACCAATGCGCCGATAGCCGCCCCGATGCAGGTGGCTATCTCCAGAAACATGCCAAGGCGTATATTTGTGATACCTTCGCGCACATAGGCGGCCCCCGAACCGCTCGAAGTGGCGATGCTGGCCACCAAAGCGGCTCCTATGGCGTACTGGAAGTTTACGTTGAGGCAGAGAGTGAGCAACGGAATGACGATGACCCCGCCGCCGAGTCCCGTGAGCGAACCGAGTAACCCGGCGCAGTAGGCACCAGCCAAGAGAATGAGCGAGAAAGTAAGAACGGTGAGCATTGCGGGCGCAAAAGTAAGAAAATTTGCTGAAGCGATTGAGCGCGGAGGCGCATAAGCGCATAAGCCTGAAAAGCAGATCCTTTTTGTTGTTATGTTGTGAAATAACGAATCCACGTTTCGCAAGTAGTGTTAAAGTAAGGGCCAGACTGCACCTTGATTGCTCTTCTGGCGACACGGAAAAGTTTTCGTTATAGATAAATCTGCGTTCCTCCTTCGTTCGTTTTCAACAGACTTTTGCTCGCCAAGGCAAAGCTGAAGCAAACTTCGCTTTGCTCTTGGCTTAACGCAAAAGTTCATCAATCCTACGCTGAAATCCTATGCTAACGTTGCAAAGAAGCAGCAGCAATGCAAGGTTGCGACGAAC
>ERZ842401.987-NODE-987-length-41954-cov-13.628249_pt1 | contig 41954 bp, 33 predicted proteins | sample MGYA00521270_ERZ842401 | MGnify/ENA primary metagenome ERZ842401 (study PRJEB31892, sample SAMEA3878208) | bioreactor metagenome | biome: Moose rumen | place: Sweden | collected 2011-10 | study: EMG produced TPA metagenomics assembly of the PRJEB12797 data set... | reverse complement strand
CGGTTGAAAATCTCCGCGACGCCTTGAAAATTTCCATGCCAAGAGAAAAAAATTAACAAAGCCTAAAAATGTTCCTCGGCAAAGTGTCGGGGATTTTTTGTTGCAGGAAGGATTGACAATCTGATAAAATAATTCGCAAGGAGGTTTTAACATGGGATTTTTTGACAGATTAAAAGCGGGCTTGACGAAAACCCGCGAAAAATTTATTGACAAGATTGATGAAATTCTTCACGGCTCGAAAAAAATTGACGACGAACTTTTGGACGAGCTGGAAGAAACTTTGATAACTTCGGATGTCGGGATGCAGACGACGGAAAAATTAATTGAAGGACTTCGCAAGGGCGTTCGCAAGGCTGAAATAAATTCTCCCGCCGATGTGAAAAATTTTTTGTCGAATCAAATTCGCGAGATTTTGACGGAAGAAGAAGGGCATTTCGATTATGTAGAGCCGCCGCGAGTGATTTTGATGATCGGAGTGAACGGCGCGGGCAAAACTACGACGATCGGCAAGCTCGGCGCGTATTACAAATCTCAAGGAAAAAAAGTTATGATGGCGGCGGCTGATACTTTCCGCGCAGGCGCGATTGATCAACTGGAAATTTGGGCTGAAAGAACGGGCGCGGCATTCGTCAAACATTCCGAAGGCTCCAACCCGTCAAGCGTTGCGCTCGACGCCGCACGCAGTGCCGTTGCGCAAAATATTGACGTCTTGCTTGTCGATACGGCGGGACGTTTGCAGAACAAATATAACTTGATGGAAGAGCTGAAAAAAATCAATCGAATACTCGGCAAGGGGATTAAGGGCGCGCCGCACGAAGTTTTGTTGGTGCTCGACGCCACGACGGGACAAAATGCTCTTCGGCAAGCGGAATTATTTTCGCAGACGGCAAACATAACGGGCATTGTCTTAACGAAACTCGACGGCACGGCGAAGGGCGGAATGATTATCGGGATAAAGGAGCAACTAAATATTCCCGTTAAGTGGGTCGGAGTCGGCGAGCGGCTTGACGATTTACGTCCGTTCAATGCGAAAGAATTTGCCGACGCACTTTTCGGGTTGTAAGCTGTTAGCTGTTAGCTTATAGCTTATAGCTTATAGTTTTTTTTCTATAAGCTATCAACTATCAGCTATTCCCTAAAAGTTGTGAGAATAACCGACAGAAAAGCCGAGCGTGTTGTAGCCGGGATTGTGACTGCGCAAGCCGTTTGAAAAATGGCTGATTGAATAGCCGAGACTGAAAGAATCTTCTTCGCGAAATTGCCAAGTGAGACGCGGACCGAGTCGCCAGAGAAAACCGTAAGCGCGTCCGTCGTAGGGATGGGCTTTGTTGTAGAGCATGAACGAGCCCGTAAAATCCAACGAGCCGTGAAGTTTTCCCGAAACCTTTTTATCCCAACGCAACATGAAAGCGGGACCGAGTCCGACGCCTTGACTGTCATGATGGACGCCGCCGTCCTTGCGCGGATTTGTGTAGCCGACGGCTCGCGTGAAAGTCAGTCCGCGCCAATAACTCATCGCGCCGCTGTCGGTAACTTTCTCGAAAAAGTGAACGTTGTAATTGTTGACGTTACGTTGACTGAACTTGTTGCCTTCAAGATATTCAAATTGAATTTCGTTGGCATTTTCCCAAATTTTTTTATCGGGCTTGGAAATTTCTTCCGAATCAATATTTTCTTCGGGCTCGGAAATTTCTTCGGCATTGGCAACACTCACGGTTAAAAGACTGATTGCGAGCATTGACAGAAATTTTTTCATAAATCGCCGCCTCCAAAAAATTTTTTAGCCAATTTATCACAGCAAAAATTTTTTATCAAGGCGACGGAGTTAATTAGGAATTAGGAGTTAGGAATTAGGAATGGAAAACGTTTTTTAATTATTAATTCCTCATTCCTAATTCCTAATTGAAAAACGGGGTGATAACTTTGAAAATTTTATTGACGAATGATGACGGGATAAAAGGCGCGGGACTTTGGACACTTGCCGCCGCGCTGAAAAATCGCGGGCATGAAGTGACAATCGCCGCGCCGCTGAATCAACAAAGCGGAATGTCACATGCCTTGAGCATCCTGCGCGAAGTTGAATACAAACGCTTTGACAATCCCGATTTTGAGGCGTGGATTTTTGACGGGACGCCGACCGATTGTGTAAAAATTTATCTTGAGGGCATGAACGACGGAAAAATTTTTGACGCGGTTATTTCGGGGATAAATGACGGCGCGAATCTTGCGACCGATGTTTTGTATTCGGGAACTGTCGGCGCGGCTTTGGAGGGTTTTCTTCATAAAATTCCTTCGCTGGCAGTTTCAAGAGATAAAAATTCGGAAATTCCTTTCGACGCGGCGGCTGAATCGACCGTCAACTATCTTGAAAAAATTTTAAGCATTAAAAACGAACCTTTCCTGCACAATCTAAATTTCCCAAAAAAATTCCGCGCAGGCAAAGCCGAATTTATGAGCACGCGGCTCGGACACAGAGATTATATCAACGCTTTCACAAGCCGCACCGACGACGAGGGGCGCGCTTATTTCCATATCGGCGGCACGGTTTACGACATTGACGCCGGCGAAGGCACCGATATTCACGCGGTTAATCTGGGATTTATTTCTGTTACGCCGTTGCATTGCGACACCGCCGATTATGAAGAGCTTATCGAGCTCCGTAAAATCTTCAGGGGATAAAAATGGACGATTATACTTGGAGGAGACGGCTCAGCGAAAGGCGCAGGCGACGCGAGCGCGAAAAATTATTTATCGGATTTTTTTTCCTGCTGATATTCGGCGGAATATTTTTTTACTTCTCCGTTTACACCAAAACGCCCGAATATGCGATGCGCGAGATGGTTGCGGCTTTCAAAGCGGGAGATGCAAATACTTTTCGCCGCCACATTGATTTAAATTCGGTAACGACTGCGGCTTACGACGATTTGACGAGCGATTTATTTAAATACGATACTCAACTTTCAGACCGCGAACGGACTCTTTTTGAAAATTTTTACGTGTTGATTCGGCGGCAAATGTGCAACGGCGCAGTAAAAGTTATCAACACTTATCTTGACACGGGCGAATGGACTTTGCCGGGCGGAATTTTAAAAGGGCGGCAACTCGGCGTCGATTATGATATTTTGCTTGACAGAAGTTTGATTCGTCACACTTCGCTGATTGATCTTGAGGAAGTGGAATTGCTTGAAGAAGAGGCGACGGCGACTTTTGCTGTCGTCGAGGAATATTCGCAAGTGCCTTTTACCTTGAAAGTTACGATTAAGGATTTGGCGAATGAAAGTTTCAATATCGGCGGCAAGGAGTTTGAAATTTTGGGGCGCAAGATAAAATTTCCGGGCTTGAGTTTCAATTTGAGCGGCAGTGATTGGAAAATTGTCCGCGTTGAAAATTATCGCGGCTATCTGGATGCGGTTTCGCCGATTTTGCGGCAAAATTTGGCGGAGTACATTGACGACACGGCGGAGATTGTTTATCGGTACAACAGAACTTTTGAGGAGGAGCAGGACATTTTTATAACTTTGCAGAGATCGTCGAGCGGAATCATGACGGCGGAGCAACGCGCCGAAGTTGCGGATTATATTTCGGGCACGGTAATTCCTTCGTTGGAAAGTCGGCAAGCGGAGTTGGATCAAATTCCGATACCGCAGGGCGCACAATTTTTGGCGAGTCTAAGAAAAGAATCAACGCGAATTTCGATTTTGGCTTGGCAGTCTTACATTAAGGGGATAACGGAAAACAGCGCGGCGGATTTGGATACGGCGGCGAGTTTGCACAAACAGGAGCTTGTATTTGATCAGCGGGTTGAAGAAATTGTTCATAATTCGGCTGTCGCGAGAAATTTACCCGAATTACCGTGAGATATTGTCCCCTTTTTTCTAAAGTGGACGACGCAAAACCATCTCGGCGTATCCTTCGATTGAGTCAAACATGAAATTTATTTTTTAAACTACTTTTTCTTTGCTTGCCCAAAGAAAAAGTAGCAAAAAGAAAAGGCACCTCGCAGGGGCGTATCCGGCAAAGAAAACATCCTGTTTTCGTTGCCGGCGGGCGCACGTCCATGTGCGCCCGTGTCTTCACCAACCGCTGTAAATCTTTTTCATTACGAATTGCGCATTACGCATTACGAATTACGCATTGCTTTTCGGAGGTTTTTCATGAGTTATTTTTTAAAACGAACAGAAAATAATCTTTGGCACGGAAAATTTTCAACGTTCCCCGAAGATTTGGTTAAACATGCTGTTTCAACACGGCTCGGCGGAGTCAGTAAGCCGCCTTTCGACAGCTTGAATCTCGCGCTCCACGTCGGCGACGAGCCAAACGACGTTCTTTCCAACAGAAAATTCTTTCTACAATCGCTCGGATTTAATCTTTCCGATATTGTCACGCCTAATCAAGTTCACGGCGATAAAATTTTCCGCGTCGACGAAAATTTTCGCGGTTGCGGCTCTGCCAATTACGCAGATTCTATCCCCGAAACCGATTCTCTTATCACAAACACGCCCGAATTGCCGCTCATGCTCTGTTTCGCCGATTGCGTCCCCATTTTCTTTGTCGACATCAAAAATCGTGCCGTCGGACTCGCTCACGGCGGGTGGAAGGGCACTCTGAAAAAAATCGCCGCAAAAACTCTTCTCAAAATGCATTCCGAGTTCGGAACTCAGCCCGAAAATTGCTTAATCGGTATCGCGCCTTCAATCGGGGCTTGTTGCTACGAAGTCGGCGGCAATGTTATCGATAAATGCAAAAAATCTTTCCCAGAAAATCACGACGAACTTTTAATCAAGCGCGACGGAAAAATTTTTCTGGACTTGTGGCGGGCTAATGTCCTTCAACTCCTCGAAGTCGGCGTGCCCGAAGAAAATATCGACGTTGCCGCCAAATGTACCTGTTGCGAAAACTCTTCCTATTTCTCCTTCCGCGCCGCGCAGAAAAATAATCTCGACCGAACAGGCAGAATCGCCGCCCTTATCGCATTAAAAAATTGAAAAAATTTTTTCCATAAAAAAATCTCCCGTCAAATTTCGGCGGGAGATAATTTTTTTTCAAACAGATTTTTACAAAACGATATGAGCCATGACGAAACCGACGCAACAACCGCTTATGACGCCGATTAAGCCGGGAATCATGAAAGAATGGTTCAAAATATATTTACCAATGCGAGTTGTGCCCGAACGGTCGAAACCGATACACGCGAGGTCGGAAGGATAAGTTGGCAGGAAGAAGTAACCGTAACACGCGCTGATAAAGGACATGATGATAACGGGATCCATACCGACACTTAAAGCCATCGGAAAGACGATAGCGATAGCCGCCGCCTGCGAATTAACGAGTTTGGAAGTTAAAAATGCGATAATTGCGAAAGCCCAAGGATACTCTGCAACGGCATTGCCCAAAAATTCCTTTAAAAAGTCCATATGCGCGCCAAAACAGGTATTCGCCATCCAAGCGACGCCGTAAACCGAGACCAACGCGACGATACCGGACTTAAAAACCTGGCTGTTGCCGACATCTTTAGCTTTTACCTTGCAGACGAAAAGAATTGTGGCTGCGACGAGCAACATAACCATTTGAATGACCGCCGTCATGGAAATTGGTTTCAAATCGCCTTTGGCATTGGGAAAATGCGGTAAAAGATCGGGGAAATTGCCGAGCGCGGCGATAACGATAATTCCTGCGAAGAAAATATACATTGCGTGATAAAAACTTGGCGGAAGTTCCTTATCCATAAGAGATTCTGTCTCGCCGTAAACATATTTTTTGTTCTCAGGGTCTTTGATGAATTCTTGGAAGCGTTCATCCTTATCGAGGTCTTTTCCGCGCCGATAACTCCAAAGAGCTGCGACGAAAACACCGATACCGGTTGCCGGCATGGCGACAGCCAAAATTTGCAGGACGGAATAATTATAACCCGCAGTAGCCATGAATCCGACGATAGAAACGATAGCGACCGAGACGGGCGACGCGCAAATACCCATCTGCGACGCTACAGAAGCGACAGCCATCGGACGTTCGGGGCGAATGTTTTGTTTAATCGCTATGTCGTAAATAATCGGGAACATTGTGTAGACAACGTGCCCCGTGCCGCATAAAACTGTTAAAAACCAAGTTGTGAGCGGCGCAAGAATTGTTACGTGCTTTGGATTATTGCGCAAGAATTTTTCGGCGTATTTTAACATGACGGTTAAGCCGCCCGAAGTTTGCAGAAAGCCCGCGCAGGTTACGACAGCCAAAATCGTCAACATAACGTCGATTGGCGGCGAGCCGGGCTTATAACCGAATATGAATGTGTAAATTACGAGACCAATACCGCTTATGACGGCAAGCCCGATGCCTCCGTGCCGCACGCCGACGATTAAACACGCCAAGAGCACAAGAAATCCCAAAAACATCTCCATAAAAGTTCACCTCTCCCAAAATTTTTTCGCGTCAAAAACCTATTCGTTGCGTCAAAAGTATTTCCTGCAACATAGAACATATTTATCTTAAAATAAAAATCAATCGCCCGATAATCGGAATGACTTTTTTTGAAGAAAAATTTCAATGCGTGGCGGAAAACGGAGTGTCCCGAATAAGAACACAACGTCGCTTTCAAATTTCGTGAGAGCAAGGCGATTGAGGAGCAAAGGAAATTTTCTATGGCGACGGCAATTTTTGTGAAAATTTATTTTATCTTCGGCGTCGACGCATTATCCAATTAAACTTATTATATCGTGCAACATTTAATCGCGGGCAATAAACACATTCCGAGCGAAAGCCAAATCAGCCGGCAAGTTTAAAACTTAACCGAAAAAATGTTGGAGCGTGTTTTTAAAATTGTCGAGATTGACTTTCGCGCAGATGAAACTTTGCGGCAGGAGGATTAAAATTCATCTTTAGTCACTGATTCTTTAACAGCATTCACAACGAAATTTTGAATGTCGTTAAGAGAGAATATGCTTTGGCGTTTCCAATCGGAGTTATTGCGAAGAAATTTATTGAGGAGTTGAAAAAAAATTGCCGTCAACGAAGACGAAATAAGTTATTTGGCAATTCACTTAGGCGAGACTTTGACTCTCATGAACATAAAAGCCGACCGAGCGAAGCAGACGGCTTTTATCATTTGCGATGCGTCCGCCGATTATGCAATTCTGCTTTCAATCGTAGTCAATCTTGTAATGATTGCTTTGAAACTAACTCGCGTCGTGAACATCGACATTTGGAATAGTGCGTCTTGAAAGTCGTTTTTGAGAACAAGGACAAGACGCCCATAAAAAGTTCTGAATTTCCTGTTGTTGATACCCCGCGCAGAAAACTCGTGAGGAGCTGTTGTAATGCGGCAGCGATTATCTATGACGAACAAGCGGAAAAAATTTTTACAGGCAGAGTTTTACAAGTTTTTGCCGCACGCACAAAAATTCATGCAGAAATTTTTCTCGGAGTCGGATGCACTCAAAAATTTACCGTTTAACCTTAAAAATCTGTCTCATGAAGATTAACGCGATATTCGTCAACTACAAAGACGGAAACAAATGGAATTGTGCCGTTGAAAATCTTGAATGGGGGCACTTACAGTGAAAATATCAAACATGACTGCAATATGTCTTTAATGCATTGGGAAAGGTACAAAATGCAAAAATTCAAAACTGACGGCAGACGACGTTCGTTATATTCGCACATACTGCATTCCCGGTGATAAAGAATTCGAGCAAGTTGCACTCGCAAAAAAATTTAACGTGAGCGTTTCGACAATTTACGTTGTCGTCAAAAGAATGTGGTACGCCCGTTATCGTGATGCCGTGAGTTGCGGCATTTGCAAAGTAAATTATGAGGCTGATTTAAGAATTGCCTTTACCGACGGCGTCAAAGAATCTGGAATTTATGGCGAGCAATTCCAATGCTTTCAATCTTAGAAAATATTTCGCCATAGAAATTTGCAAAGTTACGGCATGTGTTGCGCAAAAAATGGAAGTCGTCGGCAGGGCTTAAGAATTTTATTTTCAAAATAAAAATGAGCCGCCACAAAAATCGGAGCGGCTTTTTTGTTACGAAAAAATCTGTTCAACTTTTCGCCAGACTTTTAATCGTGCCGAGCTTTTGAATGTCGGAATCTTTTCTGTCACCGTGAATTGTAATTTTTGATAAAGCTTCTTCGAGGGCGGCGAGTTCATTTTTATCAAGCACAACGTCCGCCGCGCCGAAATTTTCTTTCAAACGTTCGTCGCGACGCATGCCGGGTATCGGAACAACGAAATCATTTTTGCACAGCAGATATGCCAACGAAATCTGCGCGGGAGTTGCGCCTTTATCGGCGGCAAATTGTTTCAGCATATCGAGCAAAGATTGATTGGCGTCCATATTCTCTTTAGTGAAACGCGTAATTGCTCTGCGCACGTCGTCGCCTTCAAATTTATCTTTGCTGGAATATTTGCCGCTTAAGAATCCGCCGGCCATTGGAGAAAACGCCACAAAACCGATATTCAATTCCTTGCAAAGCGGAATAACCTCGCGTTCGTATTTGCGTTCCATAATTGAATATTCACTTTGGACGGCAGTAAGCGGCGTAACTTCATGAGCGCGTTTAATTTGTTCGGGAGTCGCCTCCGAAACGCCCCAAGCACGAATTTTCCCTTCCTTAATCAGTTCGCCCATCCATTCGGCAACTTCCGCCACGTCACGATTGGGCGGAACGCGATGTTCGTAATACAAATCAATGTAATCCGTTTGCAGACGTTTAAGCGAAGCTTCAAGGGCATTGCGAACACCGCGCCGGGAAGTTTTACCTTCGGGAATTTCTTCAGTTGTTATAAAAATTTCGGGCATGAACTTCGTAGCGAGAATAATTTTGTCGCGAAAGGGTTTAATTGCCTTGCCGACAAGAATTTCATTTTCGCCCGCGCCGTAACCTTCTGCTGTGTCGAAAAAAGTACAGCCGTAGTCTTCATAAGCCGAACGAATCAGACGAATGGATTCATTTTCGGGCGGACAGGCACCGTAGCCGTGCGAAAATCCCATGCAACCCATGCCAATCGCCGAGATTTCAAGCTCACGCAATTTTCTTTTTTTCATACTGAACACCTCCGCGCAAATTTTATCAGATTAAAGCGGCTCTAAGTCAACAGTTAAGAATTTTTTTTCGTGCAATTTTTTTTGAGGACGATTTTATTTTTGTCACGCCGCCCTATTTCTTCTGCATTAAAAGAATAATTAGGGGCTGTTGGTAAATTCATTTGCCGACTACATGAAATCTTTTTTGCAGGAATTTTTTCGAGCGTGCGCGAAATTTCTTAAAAAATTTGCGAGGTGACCTTAATGAGCGAAAGAAAAGAGATGACTGCAGAAGAAGTTTTAAAGAAATATGATGCCGAGTCAAACACGATGGAATACACGGGCGCGATGGCGAAAATAATTTCGGCGATAGCGATAAGTTTTTCGGTATTTCAAATTTACACGGCGAGTTTCGGGCTCTTGGACGCGCAGATACAGCGAGCGATTCATTTAGGTTTTGGATTATGCTTATCGTTTTTGCTTTATCCGACGAAAAAATCATGGCGGCGCGACAAACTTCACCCGTTGGATTTAATTTTGGCGATAATGGGGGCGGCGGCTCCGGCATATATCGTGATAAATTATCGGGAACTGATATTGCGTGCGGCGTTGCCGACTCAAACGGACGTTTTTGTCGGCGCGTTGGGAATTTTGCTTGTAATTGAGGCGGCGCGGCGCGTTGTGGGAATCCCGATGGTTTGTGTGGTATTATTTTTTATCGGCTATGCATTTTTCGGCGAATACATGCCGGGGATTTTGGCGCACAGGGGCTTGACGATAGATTATTTTGTAAGTCACGTTTATTTCACGACGGAAGGGATATTCGGAATACCTTTGGGCGTGTCTTCGACGTTTATTTTTCTGTTCATATTGTTTGGAGCTTATTTGGAAGGCACGGGGCTCGGAAAATTTTTTATAGACGTGGCGAATTCGATAGCTGGTTGGGCGAGCGGCGGTCCCGCGAAGGTAGCAGTTTTATCGAGCGGCTTAATGGGAACGGTCAGCGGCTCTTCGGTTGCGAATGTTGTCGGAACGGGTTCATTGACAATTCCGATGATGAAAAAATTGGGCTATCACAAAGATTTTGCGGGCGCGGTTGAGGCGGCGGCTTCGACGGGCGGACAATTAATGCCGCCTGTCATGGGTGCGGCGGCATTTTTAATGGCGGAGTTTGTCGGAGTGCCTTACGTCGAAATTGTGAAGGCGGCAGTTATCCCGGCATTTTTATATTTTGCGGGCGTCTGGCTCGGAGTACATTTTGAGGCGAAGAGAAATAATTTAAAAGGTTTACCCCGCGCAGAGCTCCCGAAACTCGGAGAACTTTTAAAAACACGCGGGCATTTGTCAATTCCGCTGATAGTTATCGTTTATTTATTGGTCAGCGGCTATACTCCGATGCGTGCGGCGTTGGTTGCGATAATTTTATCGATTTTGGTTTCGAGCATAAAAAAATCAACGCGCATGAGTCCGCAAGAAATTATCAAAGGTTTGGAGACGGGCGCGAGAAATGTTTTGGGCGTCTTGGTTGCCTGCGCGGCGGCGGGAATAATAATCGGCGTGGTGACGAAAACGGGCGTGGGATTGAAATTGGCTTCGGCACTTTTGGATTTATCGGGCGGAATGGTATTGCCGAGCATGTTTTTGACGATGATAACGGCGATAATTTTGGGAATGGGCGTGCCGACGACGGCGAATTACGTTATCACTTCGACGATAGCGGCACCCGCGCTGATACAAATGGGCGTACCGATGTTGGCGGCGCACATGTTTGTTTTTTATTTCGGAATAATAGCGGACGTGACTCCGCCGGTAGCATTGGCGGCTTATGCGGGTTCGGGAATATCGGGCGGCAACGCATTAAAAACCGGAATCAACGCGTCTAAATTGGCAATCGCGGCGTTCATAATCCCTTACATGTTTGTTTTGAGCCCCGAACTTTTATTGATGGACGGATTGACGGCGGGCTTGGGCTTGTCGTTATTGACGGCGATAGTCGGAATGGTTGCGTTGAGTTCTTCGCTTATCGGCTATCTTGCCGCGCCGCTGAAAACTTTTGAGCGAATAATTTTGGGCGCGGGCGGCTTGATGATGATTAAACCGGGGCTTGCGACGGACATTGCAGGCGTTGCAATTTTCGCGGCAATTTTGATGTTGCAACTCAGAAAAAAATCTTAACAAGTTGAACAAATTTTTTGGAACAAACAAATAAAAAAACCGCTCCGAATTTTGGAGCGGCTAATTTTTTTTTGATTCCTAATTCCTAATTCATAATTCCTAATTAAATTTCAGCCGGGCGGCCAAGTCATTTTTCTTTTAGCGAGGAAGTGAACATGCAAATGAGGGACACTTTGTCCGCCGTCTTTGCCGGTGTTAATCGCGAGGCGGAAGCCCGCGTCGGCAACTCCGAAGTCGGCGGCGAGTTTCGGCACAACGTCAACAAAAATATGCGCGGCAAGTTCCTTATCCTCCGCTTGGAAATGCGCGACGCTCTGAATATGTTTTTTCGGGACAATCAGAACGTGAATCGGAGCCTTCGGGGACAAATCTTTGAACGCGATAACGGTTTCATCCTCGTAAACTTTTTGAGAAGGGACTTCGCCCGCCGCGATTTTGCAAAAAATGCAATCAGACATTTTAAAACCTCCTTGAAATTAGGGTGTGTTGGTAAACTCAAAATCAGAATGTGACGAGGAATTTTTTCGACTGACGAGGCGTAAGCGCGACGGCGTACTTAGGTACGTCTAGCGCGCTACAACGAAGTCAGGCGGAAAAAGACCCGTCACTTGTAAAGTTTTCCATCTGCCACTATTTATTATCGGCGACGACATGTTTGACGCCGTAATATTGCGAAACAAGCATATTCAAACAGAAATTCGGATTTTCGATAACGCCCGCGAAAAATTTCAGATAGGGAACCGCCGTTCTGTCGCCGTGAATTTTTTCAAAGCGGTGACGAATCGGCATTTGCGGCATCGGTATAGGATCCAGTTCGGAATTTCGCTCAATGTATCTGACTTGCCGCCGCGCCGCGTTGAATATCGAGATGTCCACATAAATAAATGTCGCGAAGTAAGCGATTAAAATCGAAGTCAACGCTATCGAGACGCCGCGCTGAAATTTTTTCGGCAAATTCAGAGAAAATTTCAAGCGTTGCCTTTCGGATTCCAAAATCGCGCTTGTCGAGGCAACCAAAATAAAAGCCAGCGACGGAACGGAGACTCGCAAATTAAATTCGGGCGAAAATAACATTGCAACGGGAACCAAAAAGCCCGCCGCCGTGAATGCCAACATTAAAATTTCCGCCATGTTCAAGCCCGAAGATTTTCTTTGCAAAAAATAAATGAACAGCGGGATTAAAGCCAAAAAATCCGCCGCAATCACTCTGCCGAAGCCGTTTGTCAAGTGTTCAAAGAAAACTGCCGCCGTGTAATGAAAATTCGGGTGTGCAAATGCCAATCGCGCAAAATTTCCCGGCGCAAGAATCATGAACGCGCAACCGATTATCAACGAAACGAGCCCCGCTATCATCCATACGCGGAAAATTCCCTTGATTTTGCACATGACGACCAAAAAAATTGTCAAACAAACCGTCGCCAATGCGCCCGCCTCGTTCGACCAGCCCGCCGCCAAGCCCAAAAGTATCATCAGCAAGAAATTTAAAATCGAATTGCCGACTTCGCCCGACCGCAACGCTTTTACATACGGCGTTAAGAAAAAAAGTTGGAAAAATGACATCCACATATAGTTACAGGAGCCCGTCAGCCAAAATAAACTCATCAGAGACGCCGCCGAGAATAAAAACAGGCTCAAAAAAATCCAAAGCAAGGCTTGCCGAGAAATTTTCAGCCACGTATTCGACAAATTTATTATCGTCAAGACCAAAAAGATGAACATTATCGTATTTGCAACGTCGAAAACCGGTTTTCCGAGACAAATAAAGAGTTGCGCGAGCCCGTGCGCGAAAATTCTTCCGCCCCAAGTGAAATAATGCGACTCCATCGATTGAAAAATATCATTTAAAGAGTCAACGCGCCGTCTTGTTTCGACTTCTTCCGAGCCGAAATACATTTGCTCCAAATTTCCGCCGTTCGCGCCGTCCCAAATGAAAGCGTAGGCATAATCGTCGTGACTGAGCGGCAAAAAAGTTGTTCGCAGGAAAAAAAAGCCCGCGAAGGTCACAAAAAGAATCAGCGACCGCGAAGAATTCAGCGTTTGATTTATCCATTGAAAAAATGTCAAAAAAATTTCTCCTTCAATCAAGCAAGGCGGCGGCTTTTGACAAAGTCTCGCCGATATTTTCTCTGATAACCAATTCGGCGTCGGAATCGGCTTGAGTCGGGCTTTTATTTATCAAAATCAAGTGCCGTCCGCAAAAATAATTGATAAGTCCCGCCGCAGGATAGACAATTAAACTCGTGCCGCCGATAATCAGCGTATCTGCGTCCAAAATCGCCCGAATTGAGTTTGCAACTGTCTTGTCGTCGAGATTTTCGCCGTAAAGAACGACATCGGGCTTGACAATGCCGCCGCAATCGCAGTAAGGAACGGGAATATTGTTCATAACGAACTCAACGCCGTATTTTTTCCCGCATTTGACGCAAAAACTCCGCCGAATGGAGCCGTGAAGTTCATAAACAACTTTCGAGCCGGCAATTTGATGAAGTCCGTCAATATTTTGCGTGACAACCGCGCTTAAAATTCCTTTCTTTTCCAATTCGGCAAGTGCAATGTGCCCCGCGTTGGGTTTTGCGTCGAGATAAACGAATCTTTCACGATAAAAGGCAAAAAATTCTTCTGGATGCCTCACAAAAAAATTATGAGACGCCATTTCTTCGGGCGAAAAAGTTTTGTGAAGTTTTTGATTGTAAATTCCGTTCGCGCTCCGAAAATCGGGAATGCCCGACTCGGTTGACATGCCCGCTCCGCCGAAAAATACCGCGCTTGAACTTTCCGATAAAATTTTTCCAAGTTTCTCTATGTCCGTCATTTTAATTCCTCATTCCTCATTCCTAATTCATAATTCCTAATTCCTAATTATACAAACTGCGCGGCGTTTGGCAAATTTTTTTACTCGTTGACGGCGACAATCCCCTTAATCCCGTAGTATTGCGAGGTAATTATATTTCTGCAGTCATTTTTGTCTGTGTCGATACCGCCGAAATGCGCCATGTAATATCGCGTCACTCTGTCGCCGTGAATTTTTTCAAAGCGATGAGAAATCGGCACGGGTTGTAATTCAATCAGTTCAATGTCCTTGTGAGTTTGCAGAAATTTTTCCGTTTGGCACGTCGCCTTGAAAAATTGAACGTCGATATAAATCAGCGTCACGAAATATGCGATGAACAATGCGATTAATCCCGCCGAGACTCCGCGCAGAATTTTTTCCGACAAAAATTTTATCGGGCGGCGTTCCAATTCCAAAATCGCGCTCGCCGAAGCAATTAGCGCGAAAACCATTGACGTTATCGAAATGCGCAAGGTAAATTCCGGCGAAAACAACATTATCACGGCAACCAGAAAATTCGTCGCGGCGAAGGCAAGCATTAAAATTTCATTCGTGTTCAATCGCCCCAAAAAATCTCTTCGCAAAAAATAAATGAACATCGGAATCAACGCGAGCACATTCGCGCCAACGACTCGCGGAAATTCCGTCGTCAAATGATCCAAGAAAACTTCCAAGCCGTACCGGAAATTCGGGTGGGAAAATTCCATGCGCACCAAATTTCCCGGCGAAAACATCATAAAGGCACAGCCGATTATCATTGCGACAAGTCCCGCCGTCATCCACGAACGAAAAATTTTCCGCGCCTTGCACAGCGAGATTAAAAAAATCGTCAGGCAAATCGTCGCCAATGCTCCCGCCTCGTTCGACCAGCCCGCCATAAATCCCAAAGGAATTATCGGCAAAAATTTTTGCGGCGAATTTTTCAAGCGCAGGGCGTTGACGTAAGGAATCAAAAAAATTAATTGGACGAGCGACATCCACATATAATTGCAGGAGCCCGTCAGCCAAAACATTGTTGTCATCGACCAAGCCGACAATATGAACAAGCTGAAAAAAATCCACAGCAAAACATTTCGCGAAAGTTTCATCTGCGCGGAGGAGAGTTTGATTATCGACAACACCAACGCGATAAAAATTATTGTGTTCGCCACGTCGAAGGCGGGCTTGCCAATCCACATAAAAAATTGAACGAGCGAATGCGCAAAGATTCTTCCGCCCCAAGTGAAATAATGCGACCACATTGAATCAAAAATATCTCCGAAAGAATCGATGCGCCGGCGAGTTTCGATTTCGGGCGAACCTTTCATCATCATTTGTAAATTGCCGTCGTGCGCTCCGTCCCAGATAAAAGCATAAGCGTAATCGTCATAGGCAAGCGGCATCAAAATTGTTCTCAGCAAAAAAAATCCCGCGAAAATCGCAAATAAAATCGGCGGGCGCAAAAAATAATTTATGAATCTCAAATAAAGTCCTCCTTGAAAATTTTCTCGGCAAATTTTAATTCGCCGCGCAGATTTTGGCAACTTGCCTTGAAAAAATTTTTGGCGTGCGATACAATGCGGCGTAGAAATTTTAAGGAGGCAAATTCTATGGAGATCCAACGCGAAGAAGTATCTGCTAACGAAGAGCAAAATCTTTGGGAAGAATCAAACCGCGAAACCTGCGAGGAAATGAGCTTGTCCGATATGTGTTCGTGGGGCGAAGCAAACTAATCTTTGAACCGAATTTTTCAAATTATGAATATCCGATTGAGTGTTCAAACGCAATTCAGTCGGATTTCTTTTTGCCAAAACGAGGAGGCAAATTCTTTTGCAAGTGTATCTGTTGTTGACAGAAAAATGTAATTTAAATTGCGATATGTGCATTCGCGGACGACAAAACGGCGACGAGATTTCATACGAGGCTTTAAAGAAAATTTTTGCTTCCCAATCTTTCAAATGTCATGACGTAATTTTGACGGGCGGCGAACCCACTTTACATCCCGATTTTTTCAAAATCCTTAAGCTTGTCGCCGATAAAGCAAAGACCGTTACCGTAACCACAAACGGAACTTTGAAATCTCGTTTGGAAAAATTGCCGCATGTCGGCGAAAAAGTTTCTTTTCAAGTTTCTGTTGATGGCGACGAAATTTTTCACGATAAAATTCGTGGCAAAGGCAATTTCCAAAAAACTTTTAGTACAATTCATTACCTTGACGAAAAATCTTTTAAATACAGCATTGCTTCCGTCGTTAATCAAGATAATTTGCAGTCCATGTTTAATCTGCAAAAAATTGTTGAGTCTCTGCCAAACCTTAAGCATTGGAAAATTTCTTATGAAATGCCCTTCGGAAATGCCTCTTTAAAAAATTCTTTAGCTGTTGATGATTGGAACGCCTTTGTTGACGAAATTATTAAAACGACTCATTGTAAGCTCTTAATAAAAAAGCTTTTTCCTTTCAAACTCTACGATAAAAATTGGGAGAAACTTCATGCACTGGTGCAAACGGGGCATCGCATAAAAAATTGCGGCGGCGGACGTGATAAAATTTACGTCTACCCCGATTTAAAGGTTTATCCTTGCACTTGCCTAAAAAATTTTTGCGTCGGTAACCTTGAAAATGAAACTCTCGAAGAAATTTTATCGAGTAATGCGCTGAAACCTTTTGTCGAATATAAACCTTCAGAAGAGAGCGAATGCCAAAATTGCAAGTACAAAATTTTTTGCAACGGCGGCTGTATAGGTATGTCTTGGCACAAATTCAAAAAAATGGGAATGGGGGATGCCAGATGTCCTCGCCTGTCGAAACTAATCTAAAGAGAATTTTTTATTTCAACGTCATTTATTCTTGCAACAGTCATTGCGTTTTTTGCTACTCACACAACACCCGTTACGGAATTAAAAATCATAATGCAATTCCATTTGCAGATTTTGTCGAATACCTGAACGCCCGGAAAATTTCTGAGGCGGACAGAGTTATAATCAATGGCGGTGAACCACTTTTGCATCAATCGCTTAATGAAATGTTGCAATTTCTTTTGGACGTTGGTTGCGAAGTTTTGATTTACACGAACGGTCGTTTGCTTGCCGAGCAGAATTTTCCGCCACTAAATAAAAATTTTCGCTTCGTCATTCCGATTCACGGCGATGAAAAAATTCATGATAACGCTACTCGAATAAAAGGCAGTTTCAAGGAAACTCTGCGCGGATTTGACAAATTGGCAAGTCAACGAGATTGTCTCACGGATTTAAAAATCATAATCAACAGCGAGTTCGCCAAAAAAATTCTGCGTGGAGATTCTCTGCAATTCCTGCAAGAAATTTCATTCAATCACGCACTGCAAATTACAAAAATGGCAGATACAATCATTTCAAAGAAAAATAATTGTTCGAGTGTTGAAGATTCCGTTGCCGCCCTTTGTACAGCTGTACTTGTCAAAGAATTTCTCAATCGCAAATGCCCAATAAAAATTTATGATACTTGTGTAAAATATATTGCCGCGTTGCGCGGGAGCGAGATAAAAAAGTACGGAAAAGAGATTATTGTTTTGTTCAAAGACAAAAATCAGTACCGCAAAGAAAATTTGCACAGACAGCAAAAACTTTGCATGAACAGTTGCCCGATGCAAAAATTTTGTATCTCTGCCGTTAATGAGTATAAAGTTTTGGAAATTGACGGCGATTTTATAGGTGAGGAGACGGAATAATTTTGGAACAAGAAATCGCTTTAACGATAAAACCGACGATGAATTGCAACATGAGATGTCGACACTGTTTCAACGGTGACGATTTGAATTATCCCGGTTTCGCAGATTTTCAGACGGTGTGTCGTTTTGTCGAGATAACTGCAAAAAATTGTCGCATAATCAAGCTTACTTTTCACGGTGGCGAGCCAACTCTCGCCGGTGAAAATTTTTATCGTGACTTCTATGAATTTGAAAATCGTTTAACCACAGAAAAGGGAACGAAATTTTTAAACCGATTCACGACCAACGGCAAGCTCCTTTCCGAAAATTTGGCGGACATTCTAATTGCCAACAACACGCTGATAAATGTTTCCTTCGACGGACCTTTCAACAGTTTTCTGCGCGACGATACGGAAAGTGTTTACGAAAAAATTACGATGCTGAAATCTAAAAAAGCCCGGCTGAGAATTTTCTGTACATTATCTTCAGTCTCGCTCGGACATTTGCAAGAAGTTTACGAATGGTTTAAGCGTGAAGAACTGGATTTTAAAATTCTTCCAATTGAGCCGCGTGGTCGTGCCAAAAATGTTTCTTCATATCTTTTGCCGACTGAAAAATTTGTTCCCGAACTCGTCGCACTCTACAAATATTGGCTCAAAGATAAGAGTTGCAAAATAAAATTTTATACTTTTCGGGATTTCGCCAAGCTTCGGCGCGATATTCAATTTAAGCCTTTTTGGTTCAATCGGGAAATTGCTTTAAATCCGGACGGAAAAATTTATCCTTTTGGAAGACCCAATGACGTAAATTTTTGTTTGGGCAAACCGCAAGACAAAAATGATATTGCCGATTGTTTCAATTCAGAAGAGTATAAACGTCTGGTTGAGATTTTGAAAAATTATCATGCGAAAATGTGCAACGATTGTCCGAGCCAAAAAATTTGTAATGGCGTTTTGATTTGTATGTCGTATATGTACGGCACGGAAGAAAAAATGATAGAGTTCAGTTGCCGGCAAGCAAACGCCATTTTTCAAGGAATTTTGGAAATCAATGAGAAAGTCGCCGAAGATTTTCGGATCGGTAAAAGCGGCGAGTACAATTCTTTTATTCATGAAATTTTTTCTGCTGTTTGAGGAATTTTAATTATGGAAAAGATTTTTAGAGCGCGAAATTTGCGTTTGAGTTTTGAATCCGTCCAAGATTCAGAGGAAAAAATTTATTACAAAGTCGAGCCTGTTATTATAAAAAATTTTCTTGATAAAATCCCTCAAGATACTTTGACGGCATTTGAATATTCGATTCTCATGAGAAATGGCGAAGAAATTCTCGATTCCGTTAATTTCCACGTCGATTTAACGAAAAATATCACTCCGCTTTATAATGAACTTCCAAAATCATCTTTAAAAATTTTAAGTGACATACCAAAGATTTTCGATGAAAACTTTCGCAATTATACTGTTGGTCTTCGTATAAAAAATTCCGAAATGGCAAGCCGCACTTTTTATTTTTATTCAACAGTTTGGAAAGGAACGCGTTTCGGCATGAAAGGAATTAGCGAGAAAAATCGCTTAAACGATTATCTGATGCGATTTATTGATTATTTTAAAGTCACAAAGCCTCTCTCGAAAATTATTTTGAAAAAATATTTCAGCGCGATTTTCAAACTAAAAGGGGTCTCAATTTCCGTCGGCAAGAGCGGTTATGACAATTTAAAAATTTATGCTCGAACAAATCACGTTGCGCTGAGCGAAATAATTTTATTCCTGAAGGAGTCGTCTCTCATTGCCAATGAAAGGATTCTCTGCGAATGTGAAGAAAAATTTGGAGATATTGCTCTGACTTCTTTGCGAATAAAAAATGGCGAAGTTATGGGATTCAATTTATATTTTTTGAAATAATTGGCGGCATCTGAAATGGCAAACGGAAAAATTTATGATTTCATCATAGCCGGCAGCGGAATTGCGGGCAATGTTTGTGCATTTCTTTTGGCACGTAAAAATAAAAGTTGTTTAATATTGGAGAAACAGTCTTTTCGGACGGAAAAAATCTGTGGAGGCGGCTTTTCATATAAAGCGTTGGCTCTTTTGGAAAAAATTGGAATAGACATTAACCGCCTCAAAGATTTGGAACACAAAGACATTTTTGGACATGTTAAATTTTTTCCTGAAAGCATTTCCGAGAAGCATTATCGCGACGGTAAAGTATCAATGGGAATTCAGCGTCGTTTGTCAGACGAATTTTTACTCCTGCAAGCGATTCGTGAAGGTGCCGAAATTTTTTATGGAGTGCCCGTGAATACGATCAAAGCTGAAGGGCAAATTTTTCTTGTAAATAGTCGATATGCGACAAAAAATTTTATCGTTGCAACGGGGGCAAGAGGTTTATCGAAAAAAGTTCCGCAAGGACAAAGTTTTGGATTTTCTGCATTGATTAGAGGTTATTCATTACTTGAAAGCGACAAATTTTATTTTTGGTACTACGATATGTCTTGTGACAAATATTGTTGGCTTTTTCCTGTCGGGCAGGAGCTTTGGAATATGGGCATTTGGCAAAGAATTCCCGATTCGGAAATGAGCCAAAATTTTTCGTTGTGGCTGAAAAAGATTGAGAACAAATATTTTCCAAAAGGCTTTGAATACGTGACTAAAATTCGCGGCAGTTATCTTGGCAACATCGACCAAAGGGATGACGGAATTTTTTCAAACGGGCTCGGCGATTTCGCAGGATATAACAATATTTTGAATGGCGGCGGCATAATCGGTGCCATTGAATCCGCGATAGAATTTGCGCAGAGATTTTAAATTATTTTTCGCACTTGTTCGACTGAAATTTTTTGTAGACAAAAATTTTTGGTTTGATATAATTCGCGGCGTAAAAATTTTAAGGAGGCAACTTTTCATGAAGGGAAAATTTTTGGCGGCGATGACTTTGGCAATGTCGCTTGTGTTTACGGGATGCGGCGGAGACAGCGGCTCTTCTTCGGGCGGCGATAAACCGGCGGCAGGCTCCGAAGTAACTTTGAAAATCGGCGCAACGCCAGCTCCCCACGCGGAAATTTTGGAGCAGATTAAACCCGACCTCAAGGAGCAGGGAATTAATCTTGAGATCGTCGAGTTCAACGATTATGTTCAGCCGAATATCGCGCTCAACGACAAGGAACTTGACGCGAACTTTTTCCAGCACGAACCTTATCTTAATGACTTCGTCAAGGAACATAAAGACGTTAAGTTGAAAAATGCGGGCGGCGTCCATATTGAACCGATGGGCGTTTACTCCAAAAAAATTAAAGACTTGAATGAACTTGCCGACGGCGCGACGGTTTCAATTCCGAACGACCCGACCAACGGCGGACGCGCTTTGCTCCTTTTGCAAAAAGCCAACCTTCTTAAACTCAAGGACGGCATCAACGAAGAAGCAACCGTTCAGGACATTGCCGAGAATCCCAAAAATTTGGTGATTCAAGAAGTCGAGGCGGCGCAACTCCCGCGCACGCTTGAAGATGTCGACATTTCGATTATCAACACGAATTTTGCGCTTAACGCAGATTTGAATCCCATGAAGGACGCACTTTTCATTGAAGATAAAGATTCGCCGTATGTCAATATCGTTGCCGTTCGCGAAGACGAAAGCCGCGACGAGATTAATAAACTTTTGACGGCGATTAAATCCGACAAGGTTAAGAAATTTATCGAAGAAAAATATCAAGGCGCGATTGTTCCTGCGTTCTGAAAGCAATTAGGAATTAGGAATTTTTCTAAGTGTAAATAATTTTTTTATCAGCCTTCCTGCAGTCGCGGGCAGGTTGATTTTTTTTTGTCTGTGTGTAAAATATTTTTCAATCGGAGGGAGAGTTATGAACGAAAAAATTTTTGGAGAGATACCGCTTGGAACGTGGCGATGGCTCGGCGTCAACGAATTAAAAACTTCCGCGCAGGTTGAGGAAAAATTTATAGAGATCGGCGACGGCGAGACGCAAAAAATTTCCGAGATAAATTTTGCAGAAGAAAATATTGCGCGGCGGATAAAAATTTCTGTCGGGAAATCTGCGCGGGTAGAATTTATTGCAGCGGACTTGGGACGCGGCGATTATTCGGCGGACGTGGAAATTGAACTTATCGGCGACGATTCTTCGGCGGATTTGGACGCGGTTTATTTCGGCGACGGCAAGCGCAAATTGGATTTTAACTTCGTGATTCGTCAGCGCGGAAAAAATACTTCGGCGAATATGAACGTGCGCGGAGCTTTAACGGAGCGTTGCGACAAAATTTTTCGCGGGACATTGGATTTTCAGCGCGGCGCGAAAGGCTCAACGGGACGCGAACTTGAGGAAGTGATAATTCTTTCGTCGGGCACAAGGAATCGCTCCGTTCCCTTAATGCTTGCCGCCGAAGATGAAGTTGACGGACATCATGCGGTAAGCGTCGGGCGGCTTGACGAAGAAAAAATTTTCTATCTGATGAGTCGCGGGCTTGACAAGGCGGAGGCGGAAAAATTAATCGTCGAGGCGGCATTTAATCCCGTCGTTGAAAAAATTCCCGATGAAAATCTGCGCAACGAACTTTTGGAAAATTTGCATGGGAGGCTTTCTAATGCAAGAGAGTGAATTATATTATTCAATTTACGAACTTCTTTCGCCTAGAAAAAATCCCGAGCGTTGGCAACTTTATCTTGAATTGTTCGATAAACACGTCTTGCGCCTTAAAATGACTAAGAAAGAATTGGAAAGTGCAAGAGTTTTTGTAGATGACCGCAAAGCTCCCGAAGAAGACCGTTATCATATGCAGTTCATAGAGAACAAACTAAAACGAATAGATTTGTTAATCATCACGAATAAGCGTTTCATTCCGATTGAAGTTAAGATTGATGCGGACGACCAACCCAATCAATGCCGCGATTATTGGCGCGAGGCAGAAAAATATCATGAAACATATTCTTTGAGTGAGCCGCCTGTACTTTACTACTTGACGCCGGAAGGAGATTTTCCTTCATGGGAAAGCGTGGGAGATATAGGATACGAAGTTTGCCCGTTCATTCGCTCGGACAAAATTGACGACGTTGCATTTTGCTCGGAAGGTTTTTCTTGGATTGCTGATTGCGAGGATAATCCGCCAAAAGATATTTTTCAAAGAAACAATTTGGAACGTCTTTATGATGAAATTTACAAAATGGCTAACAGAAACTATTTGCAACGTCAAGTGGAAGAGATTATGCGCAAATTTTTTACGGCTCTTGACAATCGCTTTGACGAAAATTTTTGCAGGAAACATCATCTTAAGCGCGGCGGCAACAGGCGTGTTGAAATCGGCGACTGCTATACTTACAAGCGATTTATCGACAGATTTTTTGGCAGAGCTTTTTCTTGGCCGAGTATCTGTCTTTACTGCACGGACTCTGCAGGCAATGTCATAAAGTTCGACGAGGACAAGGAACTTTGGTTTCGCGTGGGTTGCTACAACGACAGATTCAGCTATCTTGACGAATCAACGGCATTCTGCGCGGGCTTCATGATTTTCTCTCACAAAATAAAACAATGTCTTTACAAAGAGGATGACATTAAACCGTTGCTTGACGGAAAAAATATTTTGCATCAAGAAATTATTGACAAGTATGATGAAAAATTCAACGGTTTGGTCGGCAGAACAGATTTGCACGACGGGCAAGGCAATCTCATTTATTTCACGGACGTTGACAAGACTTTGACGCAATTTGGGACGCAAGAAGATATTGACCGCGCAGTCTATAACATCATGACGGAGATAGAAAAGCTTTTGGAGAGATTTGTTAATGAAATGCGCTGATTTTTATGATTCGCCTTTCGGGAAAATTATTCTTGGCGCAGATGACGCGGGCTTGACCGATTTATTTTTTGAGAGCGATAAATATTTTTCCGCGCAGGTTGACGAAAAAATAAATTCCCCTGTCATAGAGCTTGCCAAAAATTGGCTGGACATTTATTTTTCGGGGCGCGAGCCGAATTTTTTTCCGCCACTTCATATAATCGGCTCTCCGTTTAAAATTTCCGTGCTTAACGAGCTGAAAAAAATTCCTTACGGCATGACGACGACTTACGGCGCACTTGCAAAAATTTTGGGGACATCTGCGCGGGCTGTCGGCGGCGCGGTTGCGCACAACAGAATTTCGATAATAATTCCCTGCCACAGAGTTATTGGAGCCGACGGAAATTTAACGGGCTACGCCGGCGGGCTCGACAGAAAAATTAAACTGCTTGAGCTTGAAAAAATCTCTTTATAGGAGGTTTGTTTATGGATAAAAATTTTTTGAATGATTTTCCGATATTGCACAGCAAAATGAACGGGCACCCTATCGCTTACCTTGACAACAGCGCAACGACTCAAAAGCCCGAAAGTGTCGTTCGTTCGATTTGCGGCTATTATGGCGGTTGCAATGCCAATCCTCACCGCGGTGTTTACGAACTCAGCGTTCGCGCCACAAAAATTTATGAAGACACTCGCCGCAAGGTTGCAAAATTTCTCAACGCAAAATCTGCGCGGGAAATTATTTTCACAAAAAACGCAACCGAATCTTTAAACCTTGTCGCGTACAGTTACGGCTTGACGAATTTAAAGGCGGGCGACGAAATTTTAATCACAATCGCCGAGCATCATTCAAATCTTGTTCCTTGGCAACGAGTGGCGAGGGCGACAGGCGCGAAGTTGAATTACATTTATCTGACGGCGGACGGAAATTTTTCGCAGGAAGACATTGACAAAAAACTTTCCAAGCGAACGAAAATTTTGGCAGTCACTCAAATTTCAAATGTCTTGGGGCTCGTCAACGACATAAAAAAACTTTCCGCGCAGGCGCATGAAGTCGGAGCGGTCATCGTGGTTGACGGCGCACAATCGGTGCCGCATATTCCCGTTGACGTGCAAAATCTTGACGCGGATTTTTTGGCGTTTTCGGGGCATAAAATGTTGTCGCCGATGGGTATCGGAGTTTTATACGGCAAGAAAAAAATTTTGGAGGAAATGCCGCCGTTCCTAAGCGGCGGAGACATGATTGAATACGTCGAGGAGCAGGAAACGACTTTTGCCGAGTTGCCGCAAAAATTTGAGGCGGGTACTCAAAATGTCGGCGGAGCGGCGGGCTTATCGGCGGCGATTGATTATCTTCAGAAAATCGGCTTTGAGGAGATTGAACGCATTGAAAAAGATTTGACGACTTTTGCGATCTCCGAGCTGAAAAAAATTCCTTACGTCGAGCTTTACGGTTGCGACGCGGAAAATAAAATAGGAATTGTGACTTTCAATATAAAGGACGTTCATCCTCATGACGTGGCGACGATTCTTGATGCGGAAGGCGTTGCAATTCGGGCGGGGCATCATTGTGCGCAACCGCTTATGAAATTTTTAAATCAGAATTCGACTTGTCGGGCGAGTTTTTATTTTTACAACACGCGCCGCGACGTTGAACGATTAATCGAGGCGATTCAAAAAGTCAGAGCCATAATGCGGCTGGAGTAATCTCCCCCCTTTTTCCTAAAGTGGGCATGCAAAACCATCTCGGCGGCTCGTGCCTTCGATTCAAAATTTCTTTTTGTAAATAGGATCAACTTTTCTTTGCTTGCCCAAAGAAAAGTTGCAAAAGAAAGGGCACCTCGCAGGGGCGTTTCCGGCAAAGAAAACATCCTGTTTTCGTTGCCGGCGGGCGCACGTCCTGTGCGCCCGTGTCTTCACCAACCGCTGTAAATTTTTTCATTACGCATTACTCATTGCTTTTAAGGAGTGAATTTTTTGCTTGAAAATATTTATACAGAACTTATCGCCGAGCATAGCCAATCAAAAGAAAATCGGCGACGGCTTGAACACGCGACGATTAAAGAGCGCGGACACAATCCAAGTTGCGGCGACGAAATTATTTTGGAGTTGGAAATTTCGGACGGCGTGATAAAAGATGCCGCGTTCAACGGAACAGGTTGCGCCATTTCGCAAGCCTCAACCGATATGATGATTGATTTAATGCGCGGAAAAAAAATCGACGAGGCAAAAAAACTTGCTGAACTTTTTATCGATATGATTCATGGTGACGTAACCGACGACGCCGAACTTGAGGAATTGGACGAGGCGGCGGCTTTGAAAAATATTTCCCTGATGCCCGCCCGCGTCAAATGCGCAACCCTTGCTTGGCACACTCTCGATACTGCGATCAAAAAGGGGTAAATTTATGCTGGAAAAATTTCAAAAGCTCGAAGAACATTTTGCAGAAATAGAAGCGCGATTGGGAGATCCGTCGGTCGTGGCGGACGTGGATAAATTTACCAAACTCACTCGCGAACACGCCGCACTTTTGCCCATTGTTAAAAAGCTCTGCCAATACAAAAAAACCCTCGCGCAGATTGACGAGGATAAAAATTTATTGGAAACTTCTTCCGACGAAGATTTAAAAACATTGGCGGCGGAAGAACTTGTCGAGCTTAAAAAATCCAAAGCCGAAATGGATTCAGAATTGCCGATTTTACTTCTGCCCAAAGATCCCAATGACGATAAAAATATTGTCATGGAAATTCGCGGCGGTGTCGGCGGCGAAGAAGCGGCTCTTTTCGCGGGCGATTTGTTCAGAATGTATGTCCGTTATGCCGAGCGACAAAATTGGCGCGTTGAGATTGTCGATTCAAATCCTACGACAATCGGCGGCTTTAAGGAAATTATTTTCATGGTCGAAGGCGCGGGCGCATTCAGCAAACTCAAATACGAGAGCGGCACTCATCGCGTCCAGCGAGTTCCCGTAACCGAGAGCGGCGGGCGAATTCATACAAGCGCGGTTACCGTTGCCGTCATGCCCGAAGTTGAGGAAGTCGACGTTGTGATTAATCCTGCCGATTTACGCATTGATACTTACTGCGCGAGCGGCGCGGGCGGGCAATACGTCAACCGAACCGAAACCGCAATCAGAATTACTCATTTGCCGAGCGGAATTGTCGTTCAATGTCAAGACGAAAAATCTCAACTCAAAAATAAGGAAAAGGCAATGCGTGTTCTTCGTGCCCGCGTAAAAGATTTGGCTGTTCGCGAACAGACGGAAGCCATTGCCGCCGACAGAAAAAATCAAGTCGGCTCCGGCGACAGGAGCGAGCGAATCAGAACTTACAATTTTCCGCAAGGACGAGTTACGGATCACAGAATCGGCTTGACGCTTTACAAACTCGACGCAATTTTGAACGGCGACATTGACGAAATAATTTCCGCGCTGATAACCGCCGACCGATCTAAAAAATTGGCAACAACATAAAGGCAATTCGTAATTCGTAGTTAAAAAATTTGTAGCGGGTGGCAGAGACACAGGCGCACAAGGACGTGCGCCTGCCCGCAACAGAAACAGGATGTTTCTATTGCGGGGTAAACGCCCTTTTCTTTTGCAAACTTTTCTTTTGGGCGAGCAAAAGAAAAGTTTGTTCAATACACAAAAAGAAATTTGAACTCAATCGAAGTGACGAGCCACCGACATAGAAGCCGGTTCTGCGAATCCACTCTTTGGCAAAGAGGGGATAGCAGTTTTTTTTATTGAATCTGAAAAATTTTTGTAGTATATTTATCGCGGCTGTGACAATGAAATTTTTGATTGGGGGAGTGCCTGTGCCAATAGATTTTGAATTCCCGACGAAAGTTCGCGACATGGTTTCGACGATAACGCCGCTCGATATTTTCGACATAATAATTGTCGCAATGATTCTTTATAAGGTTTATCAAATGATTCACGACACACGCGCCATGACGCTGGTTAAAGGCTTGATGGTTATCATTTCTCTGACGATAATTTGCGGCTGGCTCAATCTGCACGTTATGACTTGGATTCTTCAAAAAAGTTCGGAGTGGCTGTTAATCGCCTTGCCGATTTTATTTCAACCGGAATTGCGCCGCGCTTTGGAGCATTTGGGGCAGGGACAATTTTTCAGTCACGGAGCTTCGCTTATGGATAAAAGGGAGGCGGAACTTGTCGTTGATGAGATTGTAAAGACGGCGAAAAAACTTTCTCAGACAAAAACGGGCGCGCTTATGGTCATTGAACGCGAAATGAAATTGAACGACATCAGCGTTACGGGCATTCATATTGACGGAATTATTTCTTCGGAATTTTTGTTGAACGTTTTCATAGTGAATACTCCTTTGCATGACGGCGCGGCGATAATTCGCGGCAACAGATTAATTTCTGCGGCTTGCGTTTTGCCTTTGACCGAAAACACGGGGCTTTCAACGGAGCTCGGCACGCGACACAGGGCGGCTATCGGTTTATCGGAGCAATGCGACGCGCTGATTGTGGTTGTCAGCGAAGAGACGGGGACGATTTCTGTTGCCGAAGGCGGGCATTTGATGAGACGCTTTGACGAAAAAACTTTGGCGGCTAAAATTCGCCCGGCTTTTGTCGGCAAGGAAAATAAAATTTTCGGCAAGTTCCTTTCCAAATGGAGGGAAAAGAAATGATGACGCAAATTATAAATATTTTCCGCCGCAATTTTTTTATCAGCGAAGAGACGGGGACAATTTCTGTTGCCGAAGGCGGGCATTTGATGAGACGCTTTGACGAAAAAACTTTGGCGGCTAAAATTCGCCCGGCTTTTGTCGGCAAGGAAAATAAAATTTTCGGCAAGTTCCTTTCCAAATGGAGGGAAAAGAAATGATGACGCAAATTATAAATATTTTCCGCCGCAATTTTTTAAAGAAATTAATCGCACTCATTGCGGCGTTTCTCATGTGGGTTTATGTTATGGCAGATCAAGACCCCGCAATTAACGGTTCGTATAATGTGCCGCTGACAATTTCAAATGCGCCTTACGAACTCGTTCCGATTTACAACGAAAAAGAAATAAAAATCGAAACACGCGCCCCGCGTTCTTATTTTGCCAAATACAACTGGAATGCTTTTCGAGTTTATGTCAATCTTGACGGCTTGGACGAAGGAGATCATACAATCAAGCCGCAAGTTGTCATGCCGCAAGGTTTTGATCTGATAGAAACTTTTCCAAAAACCGTCACCGTCAAACTGGATCCTTTGACTGAACAGCAAATGCCCGTTGAACTTCGGACAAGCGGCTCCGTAGCTCCAAATTCGGCGGTAAGGGAAATGCAAAAGTCAATGGAAGCCGTGACTGTTGTCGGTCCGAAAAGTTTTGTCGAACAGGTTGAAAAAATTTTCGGCACTGTAAATTTCTCCAACAACACGGCGAGTTTTGAAATGCAAATTCCCATGCGCGCCGTCGATTCAAAGGAAAATGTTGTTCAAAATGTGCGCGTTGTGCCGAGCGTCATTACCGTTTCCGTTGACATTGAGAGCGGCATTAAGAAAAAAATTGTTCCGATTGTCGCGGAACTTTCGGTTGCCGACGGTTGGGAACTCACGAAAATTAATGTCGAGCCCGCGCAGATTGAAATAACCGGCGCGGAGTCTTTGATAAATTCAATCATCACTTTGAAGACGGAACCTTTCACGGTACAGACGGGACAAAAAAATTTCAAAGGCAGTTTGAAAATAATTGTGCCCGAAAGCGTGACGATAAAAAATGATGAAGTCGAAGTTTCGGCTGAAGTCATTCGCAAGCCCGTTGCCAGAGAATCGACGGGAAATTGACGACCGAAAATTTTTCTCAAAAAATTTTTCCAAAGCACTTGATAATTGTTATCAAAGGTGCTATACTTCGTTCAGGCTTTCGTTAAAGCTCTCCTAAAATATAATACACATACGCTTGAAAAAAGCTCCGTGCTGCTCACACGGGGCTTTTTTGACGCCCGAAAAATCTTCGTGCTATAATCGCTTCAAAGGAGGTTACGACGTTGAAAAATCTTTTTGAAATTTTATCTGCCGCCGCGACCGAAGAGGAACTTAAAAATTTCTTCGCAAAATTTTTCCGCATCAAACTTTCTACCAAAAATTTTATCGACCTTTACACGCCGCAAATCCTTTTTAAGTTCAAATTGAACGCGCCGCTGAAAAATCCTCAAACTCGCGCCGCCGCCATCGCTCAAATGCTTTATTACATTCGCCGCCTGAAATTCGGAAATGACGCGCTTACTCCCTCCAACAATGTTTGCATCGTTACAAAATTCGCCGCCGTCTTTTTCCCGATAAAAATTTTCGCCGATTTCTACAACGATAATTCAAAATACGATTGGGATTTGAAACCTTCCTTGCCTTGCAAAAAGCTTAATATCGACATCGAGTGCTCCGAATCCGTTCGTAATGTAAATTTCTTCGATTTCTCGGACTCGAAAGACGAAAATAATTTTATCAAACTTATCAAGTGCACTTTGATTGAACGATTCAATTTCTTTGAACGAAAACTTATTAACGAAAATAATTTCTCTCCGATTTTTCAACTGTGGCAAAAACTTTTCGACACGTCGATTGAAAGCGGCAAGAAACTTTCCGAGTATTTTATAACCGACATTGAGGAAGGAAAATCGCAACCGGTTGATAACGGCGTTCTTTTTCACATGAGCGACGGCGACCGCATTGAAAAACTTTTCAATCCCGAAGATTATAAATTTTTCTGGAGCCGCTACGAAAAAATTTCCGATCCTCGCGCCGTCATTGCCATTCGCCAAAAAATGGATCGGATGTCCGAATTTTCCTTGCGAAGATCTACGGGCGAATTTTTCACGCCGATTGAGTTTGCAAACAAAGCAGTTGAATATCTTTTGCGGACGGTAAATTTTTTGAACGGCGAGTACAGAATTTGGGACATGGCGGCGGGCACGGGCAATCTGGAGTTCGCGCTCCCCGCCGAAGCTCTGAAGTTCTGCTACATTTCCACGCTCCTTGAGGACGACGTTGATTATTGCAAAAAAATTTTCCCCGAAGCAACCGTTTTTCAATACGATTATTTGAATGACGACGTGAATTTTTTTGGGCGCGAATCCATCATGGAAATTTTGGAGATAAAGCGCAAGATGCCCGAAAAGCTACTTGTCGATTTAAAAAATCCCAAAATCAAGTGGGTTATTTTCATTAATCCGCCCTACGCCAATTCATGTAATTTTGAACGACTTCTCGACCGAAAAGACAAAGGCAACGTGTCGACGACTGAAATTAGAAAATTGATGCGCGCAGAAGGCATGGCTGAAGGCGGTCGTGAATTGTTTTCGCAATTTATTTATCGAATCAGCCGCGAATTTTCGGGACGCTTGGCTTGGCTCGGCATTTTTTCCAAGTTGAAATACATAATTTCCGACTACGATCAAAGTCTTCGCGATAAAGTTTTCAGATATAAATTTCGGCGCGGCTTCCTCTTTAATTCCAAAAGTTTTGAGGGTTGCAGGAGCGAATTTCCTGTCGGGTTTTTGATTTGGAATTTGTTGCAGAAAGTTCCGTTGGAGGAGCAGAAAATTTCTTTGGACGTTTACAATGAACGGGGCGAAAAAATTGCCGAAAAAATTTTTTGCCCGACGAACCGAAAAGATTTTTTGAATAAATGGATTTCTCGTGTGCCCAATGTAAAAAAATTGCCGCCGCTGTCGAGTGCATTGAATATTGTTGCCGGAAACAAAAATCGCCGTGACAGAGTTGCCGAAAATTTTTTGGCGTCGTTCATATGCGTTGCGAATGACTTTGCTCATCAACATCAAACCTCGTTTTTATCTGCGCCTTACGTAAGCGCGGGAGCATTGTCGGTGACGCCGCAGAATTTTGAACAGGCAATGATAATTCACATGGTGCGCCGCTTGCCGAAGGCGAATTGGCTGAACGACAAAGATCAATTCATGCAACCGACAAAAGAATTATCGCGAGAATTTATTTCGGACGCGGTAATTTGGAGTTTGTTTGCATTGTCGAATCAAACGGTTTCCTTGCGAAATGTAGAATATGAAGGCGAAGTTTATCGCATAAGAAATAATTTTTTCCCGTTCGAGTTGGAAGAGCTTAGGACGTGGGAAATCTCGGACGCTGATATAAGAACTCAAATATTTTCGGCGCAGGAGGACAGATTCTCGGCTTTGTGGATAAAAAATAACCGCCTTTCGACAGAGGCGGCGGAGATTTTGGATTCAGCGCGGGAAATTTATAAAAAATTTTACTCGGAGCTTGAAAAATTGGACGTTCGGAAATTTAAAATTGAAAATTGGGACGCGGGCTGGTATCAAATCAGAATGTCATTGGGAGAAACTTTAAGCTTGGAAAAATTATCGGCAAAACTTCTTCCGCAAATTTATGAATTGGGCTTCTTGCATGATGAAGTGAGATATTTTTAAGAGGCGATGAAATGAGCAAAAAATTATTGGCAATAATGATTTTGAGCGTGTTTTTCTTCGGAAATGCGGAGGCAAAACGAATAAATCCGCCGATTTTGACGGCAGAATTCGAGCAAATGGCATTCATGCAACTTTATCCGACATTTTCTTGGGAGCCTTTGCCGAAAACGGAGTTTTATGAAGTGCGCGTTGTAAAAATATCGACAAACAAAATCGTTCGTGAACTTTTTAATGCGGAAGGTTTTAATCGCGTGACGGATTGGGAGCCGCTGACTGAAACGGGCAAATATTATTGGCAAGTGCGCGTTGTGGATAAAAAACACAAAGCACTAAGCGATTGGTCGGAGAAAAAATATTTTGAAGTGACTGCGCCGGTTGAGTTCGCGGCATTGGGCGACAGCATAACTCACGGCGGGGCGAGTTACATACCTGCGGGGCAAATTTCCTGTCAATGGGAAACTTTTTGCGACGTTCCGATAAAAAATCTTGGTCGGAGCGGCGATACAACGGAAATGATGGTAAATCGTTTTGAAAAAGACGTTTTGCCGTTCAAGCCGCGAGTTTTAATCATAATGGGCGGCGTAAATGACGTACGCGAGGGCAAAAAAGCGGCAGAAGTGATAAAAAATTTTGAAACTCTGCGCGGAAAATGCTTGGAACATGAAATTATTCCCGTTTTTTGCACGATAACTTCAATGAATCCCGAAAAAATGGCTCTGCGCGGAATTTTTCTTACGAACGGCGATTGGCGGGAGCAACGAGAGCAAATAAATTCTTGGATAAAGCAGATGCCGTATTTTATCGACGCGGCAGAAGAATTGACAGATGAACTCGGTTATCTCCGCGCAGAGTTGACGCCCGACGGTTTGCATCCCGCCCTGCGCGGAAAAAAATTAATGGGCGAAAAAATTTCCGACTGCCTGAAAAAAATTTTCTAAAAAATTCTCCGTCCGTGCCCTAAAAGATTTTTTTGTCAAAGAAAAGACCTCCGACAAATTGCCGAAGGTCTTTTTAAATGAAATTATCTTCGCGAAGAGTTGACACCCGACGGTTTACATCCTGCCTTGCGCGGAAAAAAATTGATGGGCGAAAAAATTTTCAACTGCCTGAAGAAAATTTTCTAAAAAATTCTTCCGTCCGTGCGCCGAAAAATTTTTTTGTCAAAGAAAAGACCTCCGACAAGTTGCCAAAGGGCTTTTTAAATGAAATTGTCTCCGTGCAGATTTGACGCCCGACGGTTTACATCCCGCCCTGCTCGGAAAAAAATTGATGGGCGAAAAAATTTCTGACTGCCTGAAGAAAATTTTCTAAAAAACGCCGCCAACCGTGCGCCGAAAAATTTTTTATCAAAGAAAAGACCTCCGACAGTTGCCGAAGGGCTTTTCAAATGGGAATGTCTATAATGTCAGAGGATTTTTGATTTAAAGCCTCTTCAAATGCTTAAGTGCTCGCGCAGATTATTTAAAAGCATTTGAGAGGCATCAGTTTCTGTTGATTTCACATCAAATGTAAATCTGAAATGAATTATAAACTATTAATCAACGCTGATCAACCCCTACAATACATTTACTGATGAAAGATTTTGCAAAAAAAAATCCGCTCGTCGATTGAGCGGATTTTTAAATTTATATGATAAAGGAAAGGAGTTTTATTCGCCGGTTGCTTCTTTGTCGACAACGGTTAATTCGCGATAACGCGCCATGCCCGTGCCGGCAGGAATGAGTTTTCCGATGATAACATTTTCTTTAAGCCCGATAAGCGGATCGATTTTGCCTTTAATCGCCGCGTCGGTCAAAACTCTGGTAGTTTCTTGGAAACTCGCCGCGCTTAAAAATGAATCGGTAGCAAGAGATGCTTTGGTAATTCCGAGCAAAATCGGTTTTGCGACGGCGGGCGCACGATCTTCTTCAATGGCTTTGGTATTTGCCGCCTCGAAAACATTCATATCGACGAATTCGCCCGGCAAAAATTCTGTTGAGCCGCTGTCTTCGATTTTGACTTTGTGGAGCATCTGACGAACCATGACTTCAATGTGTTTGTCGTTAATCTCGACGCCCTGGGATTTGTAGACTTTTTGGACTTCTTTTACCAAGTAGCGGTGGGTTTCTTTCATGCCGCAGATGCGGAGGATGTCGTGGGGGTTTTTGGGGCCGTCGGTGAGGGTGGCGCCCGCAGAAATGTAATCGCCTTCTTTGACGCGGGGGGTGACCCCAAACGGGATTGTGTACTCGCGGGGCTGAAGGTTCAAGGAATCAGAAGGAGTAATGACGAGGGTTTTCAGATTGTTCTTGTCGGGTTCACCCCAACTGACGACCCCGGGGATTTCAGCAATGATGGCATTGTTCTTGGGCTTGCGGGCTTCAAAGAGCTCCTCGACCCGCGGTAGACCTTGAGTAATGTCGCCTCCGGCAACGCCGCCCGTGTGAAAAGTGCGCATGGTCAGCTGAGTACCGGGTTCGCCAATCGACTGAGCCGCAATGATTCCGACCGCTTCGCCAATTTCAACTTCCGCCCGATTAGCCAAATCCTGCCCATAACACTTTTTGCAGACGCCTTGAGAACTTTTACAGGTCAAAACACTGCGAATCAAAACCTTTTCCCGCACGGAACAAATTCTGTCAGCCAAATCTTCATCAACATTTTCATTAACAGCCGCGATTAAATTCCCGTCATTGTCATAAATGTTTTCGGCAAGATTTCTGCCGATTATGCGATCCTTCAAACTCTCAATAACGCCGCGAGAGCCTTCAGTTATCGCCTCAACCTCAATCCCCTTAATGTTGTTGTTGCGAATAAAGAGTTCCAAAACCTCTTCTTCGTCCAAAAGTGCATCCAATAAATCATGAGTCAAATGCTCGCCCGCCTCAATCACAAGCCCGCCAAATTCTAACGACTTCGCAAGCTCTTTGCCCTCATGTTCATGTATAAATCCATCCCGCAACGCGGAACGAATTAACTCGTCACGAGTGCCCAATTTAATCGATTCAGTAACCCGCGCATGATTCGCGCTATTCGGCTCCGTCAAATTAGTTCCGCGAAGAATTATCTCCGACGCGCCGCTCTCGCCCAACGTAACCAAATTTTCCTCGTCCAAAATAGTATCCTGCGCCAAACTAACTTCGCCCGTCTCGGCATTGGTAACAGACTCCGCCAAGACCCGACCCATCAACGATTCATTCAAAATCTCCAGCGCGTCAAACGTATCCTCCGCCAGCAATGCCCTTTCCAATAAAAGGTTAATAGTCGTAACGTCGCAGTCATCCTCACGAACAATAACATCCTGAGCCACATCAACCAACCGCCGAGTCAAATAGCCCGAATCGGCAGTGCGCAAGGCAGTATCCGCCAAGCCTTTCCGCGCTCCATGCGATGATATAAAATAATCACTAACGCTTAAGCCTTCACGGAAATTAGCAGTAATAGGTAAGTCAATAATCTTGCCGGAAGGATCAGCCATCAACCCCCGCATCCCCGCAAGTTGGCGCATCTGCTGCTTGTTGCCTCTCGCGCCACTATCCGACATCATAAAGATAGGATTAAATTCATCCATGTTCTCCATCATAGCATCCGCAACTTCGTCAGTCGCTTCACTCCAAAGAGCACAAACCTTGTCATATCGCTCCTTCTCAGTCAAAACCCCGCGATTGTAATACAACTCAACTCGCTTAACCTTCTCAGCAGTATCAGCAAGAATCTCTTTCTTCTTAGGCGGAACAATAACATCCGAGATAGCAACAGTCATCCCCGCAATACAAGCAAAATGATACCCCAAACGCTTAACCTCATCAATAACCTCAGCCGTGCGAGTCGCGCCAAATGCCTTGAAACAAGCCGCAACCAAAGCCCCTAAAGCTTTCTTGTTCATCACGGAACCCAATACCCAACAATCGTTCTCAAAATGAAAATAGCGAAGTTCAACCGGCAATTTCTCATTAAAGATCAACCGCCCCACAGAAGTCTTAACTATGAGCGAATCCAATTCGTCGTCAAGTCGCTCAATAACAAAAGATGGTAAAAGCCCCCGCTCAACCCGAACATAAATCTCCGCTTGTAATTCCAAATCTTTTTTATCATAGGCAAGCAAAGCCTCTTCAATCCCCGTAAAATATTTCCCCTCACCTTTAACAGGGCGAGAAGGGGAGTTTCTGCGAATTTTAGTTAAATAATAGGTACCCAAAACCATATCTTGGGTGGGAACGATGATAGGCTTCCCATCTTTAGGAGCCAATATGTGATTAGCAGCCAACATCAAGACCCGCGCTTCGGCTTGAGCTTCGGCAGAAAGCGGCAGGTGTATAGCCATCTGATCTCCATCAAAATCAGCATTGTAAGCAGTGCAAGCAAGGGGATGAAGTTTTAATGCGCGACCTTCGGTCAAGACGGGTTCAAAGGCTTGGATACCTAAGCGGTGGAGAGTCGGAGCCCGATTTAACAATACGGGGTGTTCTTTGATAACATCTTCGAGGACGCCCCAGACTTCGGCATTAGCCCTGTCAACTTTCTTTTTGGCAGCCTTGATGGTGAGGTTGGCATCCGCCGAAAGTTTTTTCATGACGAAGGGCTTAAAAAGTTCAAGAGCCATTTCTTTAGGCAAGCCGCATTGATGGAGTTTGAGTTCGGGACCGACGACGATAACGGAGCGACCGGAATAATCAACGCGTTTACCGAGGAGATTTTGACGGAAACGACCTTGCTTGCCTTTTAACATGTCGGAAAGGGATTTAAGGGGACGGTTGCCGGGACCTGTGACGGGTCTACCGCGCCTGCCGTTATCGATAAGGGCATCGACGGCTTCTTGGAGCATACGTTTTTCATTGCGGACGATAATATCGGGAGCTTTGAGTTTCAAAAGGCGATTGAGGCGGTTATTGCGATTGATGACGCGGCGGTAGAGGTCGTTGAGGTCGGAGGTAGCGAATCTTCCGCCGTCGAGCTGAACCATAGGGCGGAGTTCGGGTGGAATGACAGGGATAACGTTCATAATCATCCATTCGGGCTTATTGCCTGATTTTTTAAAAGCTTCAACGACTTCGAGCCTGCGAATGGCACGGATTTTTTTTTGCCCGTTAGAGGAATTGAGTTCGGAACGCAATTCTGCAGCGAGAGAATCAAGGTCGATATTGCGGAGGAGGGTTTGGATGGCTTCGGCGCCAATGCCGACTTTGAAGGCATTGCGACCGAATTCTTGAATTTTATAACGATATTGACCTTCGGTAAGTAGTTCCTTTTGCTTAAGGTCGGTATTGCCCGGGTCAAGGACGACATAGGAGGCGAAATATAAAACCCTTTCCAAAGAACGAGGAGACATGTCGAGAAGAAGCCCCATTCGGCTGGGAATACCTTTGAAATACCAGATGTGGGAGACGGGAGCGGCAAGTTCAATGTGCCCCATGCGTTCGCGGCGGACTTTGGCTCTGGTAACTTCGACGCCGCAACGATCACAGACGGTGCCTTTGTAACGGACGCGTTTATATTTACCGCAATGACATTCCCAATCGCGAGTGGGACCGAAGATGCGTTCGCAAAAAAGACCGTCGCGTTCGGGCTTGAGAGTGCGATAATTAATGGTTTCGGGCTTTTTTACTTCGCCATAAGACCATTCACGGATTTTATCAGGAGAAGCCAAGCCGATACGCATAGAGTCAAAGATATTAACGTCGAGCATAGATTAAACCTCCTCATCGCGATTAAAACGGGTGATAGAATCAATGTCGGAAAAAGAATCGTCGTTATCGATATTGTTGATGTCGGGATTGTCGAAGATTAAATCCTCCTGAGCCGCCTTTTCCAATTCGGAGAGCGATTTAAGTTCCTTGTCAAATTCTTCGTCAGTCAATTCGGGCTCAATATCTTCGGGTTCGGGTTCAGGTTCGGGAGCTTTAACTTCGTGGTCGCCGAAATTGCCGACATCAACGCCCATATCATCAGCCTTTTTCTTGACAATATGATCATCCTCATCTTCATCATCATGAATGATAATTTCTTTAGAATCGCCTGTAAGAACGCGAATATCAAGCCCAATAGATTGCAATTCCTTGATAAGAACTTTAAAAGATTCGGGGACGCCGGGTTCGGGGATATTTTGCCCCTTGACAATGGCTTCGTAAGCCTTGACGCGCCCGACGACATCATCAGATTTAACGGTAAGAATTTCTTGGAGAGTATAAGATGCGCCGTAAGCCTCCAGAGCCCAAACTTCCATTTCACCGAAACGCTGACCGCCGAATTGAGCCTTGCCGCCGAGCGGTTGTTGAGTAACAAGGGAATAAGGACCCGTTGAACGGGCATGAATTTTATCGTCGACAAGGTGATGAAGTTTCAACATGTAAACGCAGCCGACAGTGACGCGGTTTTCAAAAGGTTCACCTGTCCTGCCGTCGCGAAGAACGACTTTGCCGTCGGGGTCGAGCCCTGCGAGTTTGATGGTAGCGGCAATGTCTTCATCGCGTGCGCCGTCGAAAACGGGTGTGGCAATGTTGATGCCTGCTTCAGAAGGAATGGGCAAGCCGAATTTATCGACATCAAAGCCGAAGTCGCGGAGTTCCTTTTCGATATTTTTATCATGATTTTTAATGCGAATACCGATTTTTCTGACAGCCATACCGAGATGAGTTTCGAGGACTTGCCCGATATTCATACGAGACGGAACGCCGAGCGGATTAAGAACAATGTCGACAGGTGTTCCGTCGGGCAGAAAAGGCATATCTTCTTGACGGCGAATTTCGGAGACAACGCCTTTATTACCGTGCCTGCCCGACATTTTATCGCCGACGGAGATTTTGCGTTTTTGGGCAATGTAAACGCGAACTTGCTTATTGACGCCGGGAGCCATTTCGTCGTTGTTATCGCGAGTGAAAGTGTTGACGGCAACGACTTTACCGGATTCGCCGTGAGGAACGCGCAAGGAAGTATCGCGGACTTCGCGGGCTTTTTCGCCGAAAATGGCGCGGAGGAGTCTTTCTTCGGCGGTTAATTCGGTTTCGCCTTTAGGAGTGACTTTACCGACGAGAATATCGCCTGTTCGGACGTCGGCGCCGATACGAATAATGCCGTCGGCGTCGAGATGAGTTAAAACATCTTCGGCGACGTTGGGAATATCGCGAGTAACTTCTTCGGGACCGAGTTTGGTATCGCGGGCGTCGCATTGGTATTCTTCGATATGGATGGAGGTATAAATATCGCGTTTGATAAGGTTTTCGGAAAGAAGGATGGCGTCTTCGTAGTTATAACCTTCCCAGGGCATATAAGCGACAATGATATTATAGCCCAGTGCTAATTCTCCGTTGGAAGTAGCGGGGCCGTCGGCGATAGGTTGCCTAGCGAAAACGTGTTCACCTTCGTTGATGATGGGGGATTGATTAATGCAAGTCCCCTGGTTAGAGCGGACGAACTTTTGGAGGTGGTAAATATCGAATTTATCTCTTGCTGAGTTAACGAATTTATCATCGACGCGGATTTTGATGGAATCGGCGTCGAGAGAAACGACGGTACCCGGGCGATTAGCGAGAACCATAACCCCCGAATCACACGCGGCCTTAAACTCCATTCCCGTCCCGACAAGGGGTGCCTGTGTCTTCAGCAGCGGCACGGCTTGCCGTTGCATGTTCGCGCCCATAAGGGCTCTGTTCGCGTCGTCATTTTCAAGAAAAGGAATCATGGCAGTAGCGATAGATACGACTTGCTTAGGCGACACGTCCATATAATCAACCTTTTCACGCCGAACTTTTGTAGTTTCCTCGTTGCGGCGGGCAGTGACTCGTTCATTAAGGAACCAATCGTTATCATCAAGCGGCTCGTTAGCTTGCGCAATGATTAAAGTTTCTTCTTCGTCAGCAGTCATATATCTAACGTCGTTGGTGACGCGGCGATTAACCTTGTCGACTTTTCGGTAAGGAGTTTCCATAAAGCCGTATTGATTGACGCGAGCATAATTTGAAAGGGAGCCGATTAAACCAATGTTAGGTCCTTCAGGGGTTTCAATGGGGCACATTCTGCCGTAGTGGGAATTATGAACATCACGAACTTCAAAACCTGCGCGTTCTCTGGAAAGCCCGCCGGGACCGAGCGCGGAAAGTCTTCGTTTATGAGTGAGTTCAGATAAAGGATTATGTTGATCCATGAACTGTGAAAGTTGCGAGGAGCCGAAAAATTCTTTAATGGCAGCGACGACGGGGCGAATGTTGATAAGATTTTGAGGCGTGACAATTTCTGAATCTTGGGTAGTCATTCTTTCACGAACGACACGCTCCATGCGGGTCATGCCGATTCGGAACTGATTTTGTAAAAGTTCACCGACGGCGCGGACGCGGCGGTTGCCGAGATGGTCAATATCGTCTTTAATGCCGACGCCGCCCATAAGGGCGAATACATAATTAATGGCGGCGAGAATATCGGCAATGCAGAGGGTGCGATTATCTGAAATGGAAAGGGTGGGCGAGCAAAGCATGGTAAAATTGCCTTGTTCGGTTTTAATGCGAATTGGAATGGGGTTAATAAAACCGCGGCGGACTTCATCGGGTTGCAACCCGAAAATTTGGGCTTCGCGCTCATCAGGAATTTTATCTAAAATGGCTTGAGTAACGAGCGTATCTGCAGGGATAAGGAGTTCGCCCGTTTCGAGATCATAGAGATCGTCAGCCAAAGTTTGTCCGAGAGTACGACGTTTCCAACCAAGTTTTTTTGTAATTTTATATCTGCCGACGGCGGCGAGATCGTATCTGCGCGGGTCGAAGAATTGAGAATTCATCAGGGAAAGAGCGTTTTCGGCGGAAGGCGGCTCGCCGGGGCGAAGTCTGGTATAAATACCGATAAGGGCTTTTTCCTTATTATCTTCGAGATTTTTTTTATCGGCGTCGAGGAGATCGACGAAAGCTTTATAACCGAAGGTAAGCAAATTTTTATCGTCAAGGGTAGCTAGTATGTCGAGAAGGTATTTGAAATTGGAAAGTTTATCATATTTTTGGTCGAGTTGGGAATAAGCGTCGAGAAGTTTAAGAAAGGTGTCGTAATTGCGGGTACCGTTTCTGCGAAGGTAACCGATAGTGAGGGCGTTACGATTATCGTTATTTGATTCGGAGTCTGATTCAAGGAAAGTGACTAATTGTTGAGCGGTAATGTCGTCGGCTAATTTAGAAGAAAGGAAAAAGGCGATGTCGAAGGTATCGAGTATTTGATCGTTAGATTCTAGATCGAGGGCGCGGAGAAAATAAGTGACGGGCATTTTTCTTGTACGATCAATGCGGACGGAAATTGCGCCTGCCGAATCTGTTTCGAGCTCTATCCACGCGCCGCGGTTAGGAATAACGGTCGCGGAGTAGACATTTCTGCCGGTCTGATCTATAGCCTTATCGTAATAAGCCCCCGGGCTCCTCACGAGTTGGGAGACAATAACGCGTTCCGCGCCGTTAATGATAAAAGTACCTGTCGAAGTCATTATGGGGAAATCGCCCATAAAAACTTCCTGCTCTTTCACGTCGCCTTTAAGTTTATTAAGGAGTTTGACTTTAACGCGGACGGGCGCGGCGAAAGTGCCGTCGCGTTTTTTACACTCGTCGAGGGAATATTTACATTCGCCGAAAGTGAAGGATTCAAAGAAGAGCTCCAAGTTCCCGGTAAAGTCCGCGATGGGCGAAATGTCTCTAAAAATTTCCTGCAACCCTTCTTTCTTGAACCACTCATAGGAGTTTCTCTGAATGTCCAGAAGGTGTGGCATATCCATAACTTCTTTGATTCGTGCATAACTGTACCGTGTTCGTTTGCCGACTTGAACAGGATTAAACATTAAAGCCGTCACTCCTTTTAGTAATCAGGAATTAAGAGTTAAGAATTAAGAATTAAAATCGTTTTTCCATTCCCAATTTCTCATTCCCAATTAAAAGTAATTGCGCGGCGTAACCTTCATAAAATGCCAATCGGACACGACGCGCATAATTTCTCCATATTATTGTCAATCAGTAGCATTGAATTTTATCTTCAAATTATTCTTATGTCAAGCAAAAAATGGGAGAAAAATCCCCCCTTTGTCAAAGCGTGGATACGCGGAACCGACTTCCTCTGTCT
>ERZ842401.985-NODE-985-length-41975-cov-15.271231_pt1 | contig 41975 bp, 46 predicted proteins | sample MGYA00521270_ERZ842401 | MGnify/ENA primary metagenome ERZ842401 (study PRJEB31892, sample SAMEA3878208) | bioreactor metagenome | biome: Moose rumen | place: Sweden | collected 2011-10 | study: EMG produced TPA metagenomics assembly of the PRJEB12797 data set... | reverse complement strand
GCGGCGCGAAGTTAAAAGGTGTTCCTGTCAATGAGTTGTTCACTTACACGCTGACCAACGCTTTTCGTATGGGCAGTTTCTACATGCAGAATAAGCTGGGACAAGTTCGCGAGGGCTTTTCCAAGAACACCTACTACCGCTTTCTTATGAATCCGCGCACCAACTGGCTTCGCTTTACCACAATGCTGTCCGCGTGAATCATCAATGAGCATATTCGCCCTCTTACATCTGAGAATCGCGATGACTGCTTTGTCATTGACGATTCGCTGTATGAGCGTGCTGGCGTAAAACGTACTGAATTGGCCTCCTGGGTCTTCGACCATGTTTCCATGCGATGCAAAAAGGGCTTCCGCCTGTTGACACTTGGCTGGACGGATGGCTGTACCTTTTTGCCCATCAACTATTCTCTGCTGGCATCCAGCGATGCAGAAAAAGTTCTTGGCCCCTGCAACAAGATAGACAAGCGGACTATTGCTGGAAAACGCAGATTTTTGGCTCGTCAAAAGGGGCCTACGGTTATGGTAGAACTCTTGAAAACCGCTCTGGCAGCTGGTCACAAGGCGAAGTATGTCCTCTTTGACAACTGGTTTTCCAATCCTCAGCAGATTCTGGATATCAAATCCTTAGGTCTGGACACCATTGCCATGGTAAATCGCAGCAGCAAGATACGCTATTTCTACAATGGCGAATCTCTGGATATCAAGAAGATTTTTGCCGCCTGCAAGAAGTGGCGCGGCCGGTCACGCTATCTCCTGTCTGTAAACGTAAAGGTAGGACAGGACAAAAATGGAAAAAATGGACTGGATGCTAAAATTGTCTGTGTTCGCAACCGGAACAACCGCAAGGACTGGATTGCCATAATTTGCACAACTTCAGAACTCTGCGTCTTGACTGCGAGTCAATAAAGCATATTTTTAGATGGTAACTTGTGTGTAATGTTGCAAAAGCTGTAGAAAAAACTGTAGAGTGGTCTAAGGCTTGATGTAATGGAAAGGATGTGACTGATGGTGTGATGATGGAAGATTTTTTGCAGGTATATGAAATTGCCTTGAAGTTATACAAAGATAATAAGTTGGATGAGGCTTGGCAGTGCATAACTTTCTGGGAGAAAAAAACAGGTGTGTATGCTTTATTATCTATGCTGCTTAAGGCATATATATTGAGGCAAAAGAAGTGTTATGTATCGGAAGTTGAAATGCTGGGGGAATTGCTTAAGCTATATGGCAATGATGCTGATAAATCACGTATAGCTGATGCCTATAGTCTTTTGGGGTCATCTTTGCGTATGCTGGGGGAAAGCCGGTTATCCATGGAGGCTTTTTTGAAGTCAGCAGAAACAGAGCCAAGGGCTGAACGAAAATTACCTGAGGTAAGCAATGCCTTATTTACAGCCAATGCCATAGAAGATATTTCTGCTACTGAATTTCAGGCTATGTATGGCATGTATCGAACTCTGTTAGAATTTGCAGGTGTGAAGGCATATCTCGCACCTGACTGGCAGCATGATAAAATTCGTGTTGGCTATATATCTGCCGACTGGCGTAATCATGCAGTAGGGCAATTTGTACGTCCATTATTATTCAATTATGATACTGAGCACTTTGAGGTATTTGTATATCAGCTAAATAAGTCTTGCGATGTTGTAACGAACGACTTGCAGAAAAGTTCCGTTAAGTGGCGTGATATAGCTGGTTTTAGCTTTGTCGATATTGCAGCACAGATACGAGCTGATGAGATTGATATTTTAATGGATTTAGGCGGTCATACGGCGGATAATGCTCTGCCGGTACTGGCTTACCGCCCAGCGAAGAAACAGATTTCCGGTATCGGTTATTTTAATAGTACAGGAATATACGAATGTGATGGTTTCTTATCGGATGTTTATTGTTCGTCGGATAGTAAATCGGCGTACTTTACAGAGAAGTTGCTGAGGTTGCCGCATACGCATTTTTGCTATCAGCCATACACAACATTTCCGGATGTAAGCAATCCACCATGTCTGAAAAATGGCTTCATTACATTTGGCTCATTTAATAATTTTGCAAAGGTCAATGACGTTATGTTAGCATTGTGGCGCGAAATATTAGCACGTGTGCCTAATTCAAGATTGGTGCTAAAACATATGCTGCTGGGAACAGAGGAAGGCCTAAACTACACTAAAAAGCGTATGTCAGATTTAGGAATGGATTTATCCAGAATAGAGTTTAGGGATTATTCTGCGGATTATTTGCAGCAGTATAATGATATAGATATTGCGCTGGATACATCACCTTATCCAGGAGGGCTGACTACTTGTGAGGCTTTGTATATGGGTGTCCCGGTAGTGACGTTAAAGGGGAATCGTCATGGTGCGAATTTTGGGTATAGCTTTCTGGCAAATATTGGGCTTGAAGAATTGGCTGCTGATACAAAAGAAGGCTATGTGAATTTGGCAGTTGGGTTAAGTTGTGACGTGCAACTATTGCAGGAATTGCGGAAAAGACTGCGCGGCATGATGGAAGAATCACCTCTTATGGATAGTGCGGGGTATATGAAAGAGTTAGAGGAGCTTTATCAGGAAATACTGAGATGAGTTATATATTAGGCGGCGGAGGCCGCCTTTTTCTTATATGCGCGAAAACATTATACAAACATAACAGGATTTTACCAAATAAGAGCGAATAATATTATTGTGTGCCTGTGGAGGTGATGTGTATGAAGCAGGAGCAAGGCATCGTTTTGTCTGTGGAGGGCGAGCTGGCCAAGGTAAAGGTGGGGCGGCACGAGGAGTGTGGGTCCTGCGGAGCCTGCGGCGGTGCGCAGCAGGTGGTGGTCGAGGCTGTTAATGCCATTGGGGCGCAGCCCGGGCAGCGTGTGAAGTTTGAGTTCCGTGAGGAGAATGTGCTTACGGGGGCGTTTGTGGTCTTTATTCTGCCGCTGCTTATGGGCGGCGTCGGGGCGGTTATCGGTCATTTTATGGCGCCGGTGCTGGACGCGAGTGGCAGCCTGCCGTATGTGCTGGGGGCGTTGGTGTTCTTTTTACTGGCACTGGTACTGGTGAAACTGTTTGATAAACGGGCCGCACAGAAACAGGAGGCCAAGCCTGTTATTGTCGAGATAATCGACGGTTAGTCTTGCTATATTTGTATTTTAGGATAGCTACGAGGTGGTTTTATGTTCAAGAGTTTTCTGGGGGGCATACACCCTCAGGACGGGAAGAAACTGGCCATGGATAAGCCGATTGAAACCATGCCGGTGCCCCGGGAACTGGTGGTGCCGATGGGGCAGCATATCGGAGCGCCGTGCAATCCCACGGTAAAGGTGGGGGTTATGGTAAAGCGCGGCCAGCTTATTGGCACGAGTCCGGCTTTTATGCATGCCGATATTCATAGCCCGGTATCTGGTAAGGTCGTTAAAATCGAGCCACGGCCCCATTCAGGCATGGGTAGCTGTATGGCGGTGGTCATTGAAAATGACGGCCTGGACGAGTGGGATGATGGTCTGCCGCTGACGCGCAATTGGCAGGCCATGGAGAATGAGGAGATCCTGGCAGCCATTCAGAGTGCCGGCATTGTGGGCATGGGCGGTGCAACTTTTCCGGCGCATGTGAAGTTAAAGCCAAGCAAGCCCGTGGATATTCTGATTTTAAACGGTGCGGAGTGTGAGCCGTATCTGACCGCTGACTACCGGCTGATGTTGGAGGAAGGGGAGAAAATCATCACGGGCACGCAGATTCTGCAAAAACTTCTGGGTGTCAAGCGTACGGTAATTGGCATTGAGGACAATAAGCCTGAGGCCATCAAGGCGATGACGCAGGCGGCGCAGGGCACAAATATTGAAGTGGCGGCGTTGAAAACAAAGTATCCGCAGGGTGCGGAAAAAATGCTGATTAAGGTTATCTCCGGCCGGGAGGTGCCGATGGGCGGCCTGCCGATGGATGTCGGCGCGGTGGTGCAGAATGTGGGGACGGTGGCGGCGATTGCCGATGCCGTGGAACACGGTCTGCCGCTCACGGAGCGTATTACGACGGTGACGGGGGACGCGATTGCAGAGCCTAAGAACCTGCGTATCCGCATTGGTACGCCTTATCAGGCGGCTATTGACTATTGCGGTGGCTTTAAGGAGCCGGCGGATAAATTGATTGCCGGCGGTCCGATGATGGGCATGGCGCAGACGACAGCGCAGGTGCCAGTAATGAAGGGCTCGTCGGGGATTTTGGCGCTGACGCGAAAAATGACGGAGCATGGCCCGGAGATGAACTGCATTCGCTGCGGCCGTTGTGTCAAGGCCTGTCCGATGGGGCTCGTGCCGTCAATGCTATCGATTTTGTCAGAGCGGCAGGATTTTGCGGCTTGCCGTGATGATTACGGACTGATGAATTGCGTGGAATGCGGCTGCTGCACCTTTGTGTGTCCGGCCAAGCGCAATATTGTACAGTATATCAAGAATGCCAAGGGCTTTGTCCGGGCGGAGATGGCCAGGGCCAAAGCTGTGGCAGCGAAAAAGGCACAGGAAAATGAAGAGCAGAAGGGGGCGGCAAAATGAGTGAAGAGGTAATGAAAAATTCTCAGGCGGCTGCACCGGAAGTGTTTACGATTTCTGTGTCACCGCATATCCGTGATGATGAAACCATCAGCCATATCATGTGGCAAGTCAACGCGGCGCTTTTGCCGGCGGCCTTGTTTGCTGTCTGGTGGTTCGGTGTGCCGGCCCTTGTCAATATGCTGGTGGGCGTGGTGTTTGCAGTGCTCGGGGAATATCTCTGGCAGAAGGGCATGCACCAGCCGGTTACGGCCTTTGACGGCAGTGCCTGCATTACGGGTCTGCTGCTGGCGATGTCGATGTCGCCGCTGCTGCCGCCTTATATGGTGGCGGTGGGTTCGTTCATCGCCATTATTGTGGCCAAGCAGTCCATGGGCGGCCTGGGCTTTAATATCTTCAATCCGGCACATATTGGCCGTGCGGCGCTGATGGTGTCCTGGCCGGTAGCCATGACCACCTGGACGAAAATGCAGGATATGAGCGGCGGCGTGGATGCCATGACGTCAGCTACTCCCTTGAATATTTTGAAAATGCAGGGCTATGACGCACTGGTGGCCACGTTTGGCAGTCAGTCGGAATTATATTGGAATATGCTGATTGGTACGCGCAATGGCTCGCTGGGCGAGACCAGCACAATTCTCTTGCTGCTCGGCGGTTTGTATCTGATTTATAAAGGCTATGTGAACTGGTTTGTTCCGGCAGCCATGATTGGCACGGTGGCCTTGCTGACCTGGATTTTTGGGCCGGCCGGGCTGTTCACCGGTGACCCGTTATTCCATGTGATGGCCGGCGGACTGATGCTCGGGGCGTTTTTCATGGCTACGGATATGGTGACCATTCCGATGACGGTGAAGGGGCAGCTTATCTTTGCCGTGGGCGCCGGGGCACTTACGGTGCTGATTCGTCTGGTGGGCGGCTATCCCGAGGGTGTCTGCTATTCCCTGCTTTTGATGAATGCTGTGACACCGCTTATCGACCGTTTCTGCAAACCGCGGATTTTTGGGGCAGGAGGTGCTGACAATGGCTAATGAACATTCCACGTTTAAGATTGCCTTTAATCTGGCGGCAGCCTGCTTTATCTCTGGCATTGTTATCGGCTCGGTGTATTTTGTGACAGCACCGGTGGCCGCACAAAAAGCGGAGGAAATGAAACAGGAGTCCATGAAGTCGCTTGTGCCGGAGGCGGAGCGTTTTACGGAAGTGGCCGGGCATGAGGGTTGGTTTGCTGCGGTGAAGGACGGCAAAACCACGGCTTATATCGTGCCGGCGGAAAGCAAGGGCTACGGCGGTAAAATCAAAATGCTCGTGGCTGTTTCCGCTGATGACAAGGTGATTGACTACTCGATTCTCGAACATAATGAAACCCCGGGACTCGGGGATAATGCGCAAAAGCCGGCGTTCCGGCAGCAGTTTGCCGGGAAAGGGGCCAGCCTCCTTGAGGTGACGAAAGACCCGGGCAATAAGGATAACATTCAGGCCATGACCGGGGCGACGATTTCTTCCCGGGCCGTGACGAAAGGTGTCCGGGAGGCGGTGGAGGCCGTAGCGGCCTACCAGGCTGAGGGAGGTGCTAAGTGATGAAGGAACTTTGGCATATTTTCAGTAAGGGACTGATTGCCGAAAATCCGATTTTCATTTTGGCGCTGTCCCTGTGCCCGGCTCTGGCGGTTACGACTACAGTGATTAACGGCCTGACGATGGGGCTGACGGTGACGTTCGTTATCACGACTAACAATGTGGTGGTGTCCATCGTGCGCAAGTGGGTTAACCCCAAGGTGCGTGTGCCGGTTTACATTACGTCCATCGCGACGATTGTTACCGTGGCCCAGCTGGTGCTGCAGGCTTATTTCCCTGTACTTTACAAGGCGATGGGCATTTACCTGGCGCTCGTGGTGGTGTTTGCCATCATTCTGGCCCGGGCGGAGGTTTTTGCCTCGAAAAACGGCGTGCTCAAGTCATTCCTCGACGGCTTTGGCATGGGCTGCGGTTTTACGCTGGCCATGCTGACGATTGCGGTGATTCGCGAACTCTTTGGGGCCGGTACTGTTTTAGGTGTGCCGGTGTTTGGTGAGGGCTATGAGCCCATGCTGATGATGATTCTGCCGCCGGGAGCCTTTATTCTGATTGGTTATCTGGTGGCGGCCTGCAAGACGTGGAACGCCAGGCAGGAGGAAAAGGCCAGAATTGCAGAATTAAAAGCAGGAAAGGAGGCCTAAATCATGGGAGAGTATTTAACATTATTTATTGGCGCGGTAGTAGTCAATAACTTCGTGCTGACGAAATTTTTAGGCCTCTGTATCTTCTTCGGTATCTCCAAGAATCTGAGCGCTTCGGTGGGTATGGGCATGGCGGTGACTTCGGTCATGACCATGAGCTCCATTCTGGCCTGGATTGTATATTTCTTCGTGCTGGAACCGTTGGGGCTGACGTTCCTTACAACCATCGTGTTCGTTGTGCTGACGGCCAGCTTTGTGCAGCTTTTGGAGCTCGTCATCAAGAAACAGGCACCGGCCCTCTACAATATGTGGGGCATTTACCTGCTGCTTATCGCCACTAACTGTATCGTACTGGCGGTGCCATTGCTCAATGTGGAGAGCAATTACAGCCTCTTAAAGAGCATTGTCTTTGCCATCGGCTCCGGTCTGGGCTTTGCCCTGGCTATTATCCTGATGGCCTCCCTGCGGGAAAAGCTCGTTTATGCCAACGTGCCCAAACCGCTGCAGGGGATTGGCATTGCCTTTATTCTGGCAGGCATGCTGTCGCTGGCCTTTTTGGGCTTTGCCGGAATGCTGTAAGGAGGGCTGATGATGGAAAAAGCTATGATGATTATCGTCGTGCTGGTAGGTGTCGGCCTGTTCTTCGGCATTGTACTGGCGCTGGCGGATAAAAAGTTTTACATGGCGGTCAATCCGCTGATTAACGAAGTGGAAGAAATCCTGCCCAAGGGGCAGTGTGGGGCCTGTGGTTTTGCCGGGTGCGCCAAGTACGCCGAGGCCGTGGTGGAAGACCCCACGGTGGCGCCGAATCTCTGTGTGCCGGGGAAAGCGGCGGTGGCAGCCAAGGTCGCCGAACTCACGGGGAAAAAGGCCGAAGTCACGGAACCAAAGTACGCGGCCTTAAAATGCCGGGGCACGCAGACGGCAGCGATAATGGCGGCAAAATACGAGGGCGTGCCGGATTGTGCGGCGGCCAAACTCATACAGGGCGGCCCCAAGGGCTGCAAGTACGGCTGTATCGGTTTTGGCAACTGCGTCAAGGCCTGCCCGTTTGGGGCGATGAGCATGGGCGCAGACGGTCTGCCTGTGGTGGATAAGGATATCTGCACTGGCTGCGGCAAATGTGTCAGCACTTGTCCGCAGGCCATACTGACGCTGAAGGGCTTTAACGACCCCGTGGAGGTGCTTTGCAGCTCCCACGATAAAGGCCCGGCGGCGAAAAAACTCTGCCAGAATGCCTGCATTGGCTGTGGGCTTTGCATGCGGAATTGCAGTCAGGGCGCGATTAAGATTGATAATTTCGTGGCTGTGGTTGACAGCAGCAAGTGCCAAGAATGCCAGGAACCCACCTGCCTGGCAAAGTGCCCGACTGGGGCGATAAAGGCGCTAATCAATACGGCGGCAACACAAAAAACAGCATAAATAAAAAGGCGCTGTGATAAAATGCTTTCTCATTTCATCACAGCGTCTATTTTTACGTCTTAGGTTGCTTTTATTTCGGATTGTATTCCATTATCGTCAGTTCCGGGTGTTCGTTAAGGTTGATGATTTCATTGGACTCCAGACTGACAATCGGGTGTGCCGCAAAATCATTGGGATAGGCAGCGATGGTACCCTTTTCGCCGTTGTTGAGGGTGATGCGTGAGCCGAGGAAAGCGTCTTTGATGTGGGTAAGCACGGGAACGCAAACCGTAGGGTCAAGGGTTACATACATATTTTCCGTAAGATTGGCAATAGCGGCAAAGGGCGTTTGTTTCACATAGCCCTGCCGTTCCGTGGTGATATTGTCGTAAATATCGGCAATCATAACGACACGGGCGTATTCGTGTATATCCGTGCCGCTGCTGCCAAAGGGAAAGCCCGTGCCATCCATGCGTTCGTGGTGCTGCATGGCCGCCAGTTTTACGCCGTCAGAGATGCCGTCAATGCCGTTTAAAATATGCTGGCCGTCAACGGTATGCTTGATATAGGCTTCATAGTCCTCGCCCTGAAGCGTGTTGATATTTTTATCCAGCAGACGCTGGGGGAACAGGCTTTTGCCAATATCATGGAAGAAGCCTGCCAGAATAATGTCACGGGTCTTGGCCCTGTCAAAATGCATCCACTTGGCAATGACACCGGCTAAAATGGAAACGCGCAGTGAATGATTGTAAATATCGCTGGCCTTGTGATTGAGCTCGTATAGATAGTCAATGGCACCGCTGTTGCGGGCTAATGGGGCGATGGTATCCTTTACCATAACCTTTGTTTCCGGCAGGGGAACCTTGCCGGATTTACTGGCCTGCTCAAAAATGCCTCTGGCCTCCTGAACAACGCTGTCATATTCTTTAACAAAGGCGTTGCCCCGGTTAAAAATGCTGGATACGTTCTGATAATTCTTGCTCAGCTCGTATTCATCCTTGATATAGACAACCGGTATATTTAAAAAATTTAAACGGGTAATATGCGCTTTGGTTAAGAGCGTGTCTTCCGATAAAACCACTACCATCTCGGAATTGACGATGGTGCGGGCCAGAATCATGCCGGGTTTCAAATCTTCCACCGAAACAGCTCGCAAAGTAAACCCCCTCCTCACGTGGGATAAGATGATATATATTATACTTCTATTTTTATAGGGAAAAACCTTTATTTTTTTTATTTTCCTGGCAAGTATTGACAATCTTTACAGGGTTACAGTATAATTATCAATACATTAGTCCTTTAGTGTGATAAAGTACAGAGGGGAGTTTGATTATATGAAATGGCAAAAACTTTTGGCTTTGGGGATGGCTGCGGTTATGGCGACGGCATTTGCCGCCGGCTGTGGTACTGATAAGGCAGGGGCACCGGGACAGGGCAAGAAAATTGTCGTAGGTCTTGATGATAATTTCCCCCCCATGGGCTTTAAAAATGAAAGCAATGAGATTGTGGGCTTTGATATCGACCTGGCGAAAGAAGCCAGCAAGCGTCTGGGGCGTGAGGTGGAATTTAAGGCCATCGACTGGTCAAGTAAAGAGGCTGAGCTTAAAAGCGGCCGCGTGGATATCCTTTGGAACGGTCTGGATATCACGGAGAAGCGCAAGGAGAATATGCTCTTTTCTGAGCCCTATATGGACAACCGTCAGATTATCTTCGTGAAGAAGGGCAACACCGATATTAAGGATGAGGCTTCCATGGCCGGCAAGGTTATCGGTACGCAGAGCTCCGGTACGGCTGAGGAGTACATGGATAACAGCGCCTTCTTTAAGGAACAGGTCAAGGAAGTCAAGAAGTATTCCGATTATGTGTCGGCCTTTATGGATTTGGAAAATGGCCGTATTGATGCCGTGGTCGGTGATGAAATTACCGGACGCTATTATATGAGCAAACATCAGAATACGCTGGATGCTGTAGATGTGGCCATTGGCGAGGTCAGTACTTTTGGCATCGGCTTTGCAAAGGAAAATCAGCAGCTGCGTGATGAAGTGCAGAAGGTGCTCGATGATATGAAGGCCGATGGCACCATGGCGAAGATTTCCGAAAAATGGTTTGGCAAGGATATCATAAAAAAATAAACACCAGCTTACTTTTTTGAAGTAAAGGCGAGGCACGGTATAACCTGTTCTTTCACTTAGACGCTGCGCGTCAAACGTTACAGAACAGGTTATACCGTGCCTTTGTTATTGGTGAAATATTTGTTTGGTGTCATGGTACGGTGGTGGCCAGGTAAGGGGTACTTTCCAAATAGATTTCAAAAGTACGGGGCCAGGGATAACTAAGCTCGGCCTTGAGGTCGTACAGGGTAAGGGTGAATTGACCGGCAGGTGAGAAAAATACAGCAGGTGTTCTTATGGCCGGAGCGTATTTGTAAGCGGCTAAGTGTTTTTGCATGCTGGTTTGCAGCATATTGTTGGCCCAGCGCCAGTTGTGTTCCAAATCAAGGTCGGCGGTGTTGTGGTAGCCGGCTTTTTGCAGGCTGTGGTTTATCGTATCAATATCGGCCTTGAGGTAAAAGTAATCCTCCAGCAGGCGGTTGTGGAGAAATTTTACATTGGCTTTGGTGGCGGCCGCGGCAGCTTCAAGGCTGGCAGACTGCCTGACTGCCCCGAGGCAGAGGCTGGCGGCAGCGGCAGCGGTGCCGATGGAATTGCTGGCTGTGTTCCAGCCGGCGTAGGCGGTCAGGCCGTTTAGGGGGGCATCGCTATCCAGCAGCAGGGGCAGCAGGGCTTCCTGTGCGGTGAAATGTTTGCTTAAATCCACCAGCGCCAGAGGGCGGTGTTCCTGCAAGCGGGCGGTGATGTACCGGCAGGACTGACTGCGGCTGCTGACGGTATCATCGGCGTAATCATTGGCCGAAAGGTACAGGATGAAATCGGCATTTTCCTCATCATCAACCGGCTGGCCGCCGATAAGCCGGATTTTTTCCTGAGCGGTCTCAGCCATGCTGATGGCCATGTAGGGCATGATTTTTGCCGGTGTCCGGGGGTGATTGTAGACCGTGCGAATGCGCGGCTGAAAACCGCTGAGCTTATTGGCATGGGAGGCCAGCATGGTCAGGGCGATTTCATCAGCACCGTGGGTGAGACAAACCTTGTCGGGGGAGATTTGTCTGTCTGCCAGCAGGCGGCGGATTTTTTCTTTTTCGATATTCGGAATGCTGTAAGGTTCACCATCATCCTGCCCAAGGACAAGCCGGGAAAGCACGCCCTCTTCTACCAGAGCTATCAGCTTTTGGTTTAGGGCGGTGTTTTCCGCGAAGTGGGCCAGATATTTTTGCAGGCTGGCAGGCGGTATCGCTGCTTCAAGGCGCGTTAGTTCTGCTTCGTCAATGGCCTGTCCCATGGCCTGACGGCCTTTGAGCCGCGAGTAGGCCAGTAAATCCTTGCGTTCCTGATAGCCGTCAATAGTATCCTGAGGCGTTTGCCGGGGGAGAATGCTAAAGGCCAGCAGGGGAATATCAGGATATGTTTCGTGGAGCTGGCGCAGGAAAGCTATCAGTTCCTGCTGTGCGTCTTCCGGGGCGTCCTTTTCCCGGGCGGCCAGCAGACCGCCGTAAAGCAGCTGGTCAATGGAAATGATGGCTGCCTGACTGGTGCCAAGGTTTTCCCTGAGCCAGCTGCGCATGCCGCTGACATCGCCGGGAGCGGAATAATAATCCTGCAGTTCGGTGGGAGGCGCTGTCAGCTGGAAACCGGCGATTGCTCCGGCATCAATGACAAATTGCTTGCAGGGGGGACGCCCGTCCAATGGCACGAGGATTATTTTTTTTTCGGCTGTGCAAGCAGCGGCAAAATTTTTTTCCGGCAGGGGCGTTTTTAGGGAAATATGCCAGAGACACGCCATAAGAGCGATAAGGGCGGTCAGGCAAAGACAGGTGTACTTGTTCACGATTTCCTCCTGAATAGATATTGCTGTTTTAATTATATCTTTTAAGGAAGGCAAAGAAAATATAATAGTTCACTATTTGTGAAAAATATGGTAAAATAAAGGCGTTTAGTGTGTTAGGAGTGAATTTGATGCGCGTAATTACCGGCTCAGCGCGAGGGGCACGGTTAAAGACGCCGAAAGGGGCAGAGATTACCCGTCCCACGGCAGACAGAGTCAAAGAGTCGTTGTTTAACATTCTCGGCTCCATGGTGCAGGGACGCAAGGTGCTGGATATTTTTGCCGGCACTGGCAATTTGGGCATTGAAGCGCTTTCACGGGGAGCCGAAACGGCGGTTTTTGTGGATAAGGCGACGGACAAGCTGATTCGTGAGAACCTGACCATTACACATTTTACAGATAAGGCCATAGTGTGGAGCGGCGATGTGTTTGCGGAAATGACACGGCTGACCCGCAGCCGGGCAGAGTTCAGCCTGATTTTTTGCGACCCTCCTTATCATAAGGGCTTGTGGGAGCAGGCTCTGATACAGATTGACATGTCAGAGGGGCTGATGGCAGAAAATGGAATTCTGGTCATTGAGCATGGCGCTGACGAGGGGGAATTTCCCCGGCTAGACCGTCTGGTACAGGTCATGAACCGGCGGTACGGGCATACCACCCAGCTGAGTTTTTTCCAATGGCAGTCTTACATGACAGCAGAGGAGGAAGAACCATGAGCAGAGCAGTATGCTCCGGCAGCTTTGACCCGGTGACTTTGGGGCATCTGGATATATTTGAGCGGGGTAGCCGCATGTTTGATGAACTGCTCATCTGCGTTTTCCGCAATGAAGGGAAACAGGGATTTTTCCCGGTGGAAAAGCGCGTGGAATTGCTCAGGGAGGCCACGGCGCATTTACCCAATGTACGAGTGATGTCCTTTGCCGGACTGATTACCGATTTTATGCGGCAGCAGCAGGCCAGCATCATTTTACGGGGGATTCGCTCGGTTAAAGATTTGGAATATGAAGAAAATGAAGCCTATATGATAAGGCATCTGTGTCAGGAAGTTGATACCGTGTTTTTGTTGACGCGCCCTGATTACTCCTATGTGAGTTCCTCGGGAGTACGGGAGGTTTTCCGTTTCGGCGGCAGTGTACATGGTTTGGTTCCTGCCTGTGTGGAGCAGGCGATGATAGAAATGAGAAAAGAAAGGAAGTAGCAGGTTATGTCAGTACGCGAAACTCTGGATAGAATCGAAAATATGGTTGTGGGAGCATCAAGGCTGCCCTTTACGGAAAAGACGCTCATCAATGATAATGAGCTGGTGCATTACGTGGAGGAACTGCGTAATGACCTGCCTAAAGAACTCAGCCGTGCTGATGAAATCATGCGCAATCATGATAAAATCATTCAGGAGGCTGAAGCCGAGGCCGAGGATATCCGCAAGAAAGCCAAGGCCTACGCAGATAGCATCGTTGATGAAAATGAAATCGTCAAGCAGGCCAAGGAAAAGGCCCGGGCCATTGTACAGCAGGCACAGGACCAGGAAAAGGAAATCATGCAGCGCACGCAGGCCAATGCTACCCAGCTGCAGACTAATGCTGATGCCTATGCCAATCAGGTCTTTGACCAGCTCATCGGTCATGTAAACGGCACCTTCCAAGGGGTGCGTCAGGCAGAAGCCGGTCTGCAGCAGGCATTGACGGTATTGCAGAAGGCCAAGGAGCAGATGAATCAGCAGAGCCAGCAGCAGGTCAATCAGTTTGCGGCTGCGCCGGAGAAATGAGTTTTAAGTGAAGATTGGTGACGAAATAATATATATTGTAACTTGTTAAAGAGGCTGCGGCCTCTTTTCTTTTTTGCAGGAATTTTGCACGGCAAAGCGAATATGACGCAATGGAAGAACTGTTTGCTGATGAAATGTACTGAGTAAAGGAGGTTTGTAAAGTGGACAAAAGACAAGCGGAAGCGGCAGCGGTGAAGGCGGCCGAAGAAGCCTTTGACCGCAGGCGGCGGACTATCGGGCTGTTCGGTGCGCCGATTTTGGCGCTGCTGGTTTTCTTGACGCCTATTGCCGGGCTGACACTGGAGGCTCATAAACTGCTGGCGATTATGGTGCTGGTGGCGCTGTGGTGGATTACAGAGCCGGTACCTATTCCCGTCACTTCGCTGCTGGGGCCGACACTAGCGGTCATCACCGGCGTGGTGCCGGCAAGTTCAGCCTTTGCGGCGTTTGCCAATTCCATGATTTTCCTGTTCATGGGCGGATTTATTTTAGCCAAGGCCATGATGACCCACGGCCTTGATAAACGCTTTGCCTACTGGCTGCTGTCACGGGAGTGGGTCGGCTCGAATCCGAAACGGATTTTTCTCGCCGTGGGACTTGCCGCAGCCCTCTGCTCCGGCTGGGTCAGCAATACGGCAACAGCGGCGATGATGTTTCCCATCTGTCTGGGGCTCTTAACTTCCATCAAGGAAATGTTTGCCGCCAATGGCCGGGAGATTCATCTGCACGAGTATAAATATGCGACCGGACTTATGCTGATGACGGCTTATTCCTGCTCGATTGGCGGCGTTCTGACGCCTATCGGCACTCCGCCGAACCTCATCATGCTGGGCTTTTTGGATACCATGTGCGACATTCATGTATCATTCTTCCAGTGGATGACATGGGGCTTTATTGCGATGGTGGTTTACTTCGGTATTGCATACGTGGTGCTTTCCCGGATGTTCCCGGCTGATGTTGACCGGATTGAGGGCGCGGATATTTTTATCAGAACCAGGCTGGCCGAACTGGGCGGCTGGACGCGTGCGCAGAAGAATACGCTGCTGGCATTTATCGTAGCTGTTACCCTGTGGGTGCTGCCGGGCTTTTTGTCCATTGCCTTTGGCAGTACAGACCCTATGCTGAAAATGTATAACCGCCTGTTCCCTGAGGCCATTGCGGCAATGACGGGAGCATTGCTGCTCTTTATCATGCCCGTGAATTTCAAGGAACAGCAGTTCACGCTGAAATGGTCGGAGGCCATGCAGGGCATTGAGTGGGGAACCCTGATTCTTTTTGGCGGTGGTCTGGCTATGGGCGGTATGATGTATAAGACGGGGCTTTCCCAGTGGGTGGGCGACCTCATCGTCAGCTCCATGGGCGGTGCGCCGTCAGAAATAGTGATGGTGGCGATTTTCTCCGTTATGGCGCTGCTGCTCTCGGAGCTGACCAGCCATACGGCGGCTACCAATATGATTGGGCCTTTGGCCATTACGGCGGCGCTGTCGGCAGGCATCAGTCCTGTGCCGGTATCCGTGGGCATTGCCCTTTCCGCATCTCTGGGCTTTATGCTGCCGGTATCTACGCCGCCTAATGCCATTGTCTATGCTTCGGGCTATATCCCCATCACCAAGATGATTAAGACCGGCGTGTATATTGACTTTATCGGCATCGCCTGCGTGACTATCCCTCTGGCGATTTATTTTGTCAACTGGATTACGGGCATGTGAGGAGGAATATAAATGCAGAATCAAACCCTTACGGAAAGTCTGGCGTCCTTTGACCCGGAAATATACGGCCTTTTGCAGGATGAAATACAAAAGCAGCGTTTTACCTTGTCGCTCCTGCCGACCTCTAATGCCGTGTCGCCCTTTAGCGCGTATTTAAAGGGCAGCATTTTAGGCAACGGCCACCTTGAACATCACGGGGTACACAGTCATTTGAAACTAGAGGATATCGCTGCCAGACGGGCGGAAAAACTTTTTGGGGCGGCGCATGCTATTGTCCGGATTGCCGATATTACGGCGGCCTCTCGGGTGGTTTTCCATGCGCTGCTCAATTCAGGTGATACGGTGCTGTCGTTTAACCGCCGTAAAGCTGAGCATTGCAGCGGTGAGCAGATGCAGTTTAATTTCATTTCCTTTAGTATAGAGCCGGATACGGAGCAGGTGAGTTTAGACCGGGTGGCAGAGCTGGCGCAGGCCAGAAAGCCGCGGCTTATCATCTATTCGCCGGTGAATTATCCCCGGAATATTGATTATGACAGATTAAAAGAAATCGCCGCCGCTGTGGGGGCATATCTATGGGTAGATATTGGTCAGAATGCCGGGGCGGTAGCCGCAGGCTGCGCGCCCTCGCCCGTGCCCTTTGCCGATGTGGTGACCTTCCCCACGGGAGATTCCCTGCACGGGCCGCAGGGGGCGGTCATTCTGACAACGGCTGCTTTGGCAGAACAGATGGATAAAACCGTGCTGGATACGGGGCACTCCATGGTGAAGAAAAATGTTCTGGCGGCGCTGGCTACCAGCTTTTTAGAGGCCGGCAGCGAAGCCTTTAACGCCTACTGCCAGCAGGTGCTGAAAAACACCAAGGCTCTGGAACAGGGACTGCGTGACGCAGGCGTAAAGACCCTGTGCGGCGATACGGAGAGCCATCTGGTACTGGCCTGCCTGCCTGCTGGGGAGACGCCGGAGAAAATGGTGGAAAAACTGCGCGCGGCAGGTTTTATGGTCAAGGGGGATAATATGCTGACCTCCGATGAGGGCAAAACCTTCCCCATTTTGCGTCTGTCGGCGCTTGATCCCACCACCAGAGCGCTCAAAGAAACTTCTTTGCAGGCCGTGGGCAGGCTGCTGGGCGAATTTATTTTGACAGGCGGCGATGAAGCTGCCCAGGAAAAGACCAAAGCCCAAATCAGAGCTATTTTGCTGGACAAGCCCTTGTTCTCTGACGAGTGGCTGCCGCAGAATATCAATCTGACACCGGGCTATGGGCAGAGGGATTTGAACATTACCCGGGAGGTAGAAGCGGAAAAGCAGGAAGCTCAGGCCGGGCGCATGTGGAGTTTCTGGGATAATTGAGGGCTTTAAGACAGCAGGGAATCATCTTTGGGGGAGAAGATGATTCCCTTTTTGTTTACGGCAAGGATTATCAGCCCTCAGTACAGAATATATTATTGACTTGGAGTCCACTCCTGCCTGTATAATTTATAACAGTAAAAAGAAACGAGGTGGCAGCGTGAAGGAAGAGGATATAGTTAAGCTGTTGCAGGCCTACAAGGCTGGCACGTTATCAGAGGCCGAGGCTGTGCAGAGCATTGCGGAAGTGCCGTTTGAAGATATGAAGTTTGCCGAGATTGACCATCATCGGGAATTGCGGCAGGGCATGCCGGAGGTTATATATGCCGCTGGCAAGACGCCGGAGCAGGTACGGGATATTTTTTATTCCCTTTATACGCACAGTCAGGGGAATCTGCTGGCCACCAGAGCACGGCAGGAGCATTATGAGAAAGTGCTGGAAAAGGTGCCGGAGGCGCAATTTAACGAAACGGCCCGGCTGATTTATCTGGATAGGGATAAGCGGATCACGCGTGATGAAAAGCACGAGATACTGATTCTGACGGCTGGGACAAGCGATATGCCGGTGGCGGAGGAGGCACGGCTCACAGCGTATCTGTTTGGCAACAATGTCAAGGCGTTTTATGACTGCGGCGTGGCCGGGATTCATCGGCTGTTTGCCCATCTGCCGGAGATAAAGGCCGCCAATGTTATAATCGTCATCGCCGGTATGGAAGGGGCTTTGGCCAGCGTGGTGGGCGGCCTTACGGATAAGCCGGTCATTGCCGTGCCCACCAGCGTGGGCTATGGGGCTGCCTTTCACGGTGTGGCTGCCCTGCTGTCCATGCTGAACAGCTGCGCCATGGGCGTATCCGTGGTAAATATAGATAATGGCTTTGGAGCAGGGGCTCTGGCCAGCAGGATAAATAAATTGAGGTGACAATATGCGTGCGATATATTTGGATTGTTTTGCCGGTATCAGCGGCAATATGTTTTTGGGAGCGATGCTGCAGGCCGGTGTGCCCTTGGCCTATCTAAAAAAAGAACTGCAAAAGCTGTCGATGGCTGAGGAATTTTCCTTGCAGGTCAGTGATAAGCAGGTAAACGGGATTTTTGCTCAATATCTGGAAGTCCAGTTGACAGATCATCACCACCATGGACACGAGCAGCACCATGAGCATCACCATCATCATGAACATACCCACCGCACCATGCAGGATATTCGGGAAATTCTGGAAAAATCAACCCTGTCCATGGCGGTAAAGCAGCAGGCGCTGGCTATCTTTACGGAAATTGCCCGGGCTGAGGGTAAGGTGCATGACAAGCCGGTGGATGAGGTGGCTTTCCATGAAGTAGGTGCTGTGGATTCTATTGTGGATATTGTGGGGGCGGCTATCTGCCTTGATTATCTGGAAGTGGAAAAAGTCTTTGCCTCCCAGCTGACGCTGGGCAAAGGTTTTGTTAAATGTGCCCATGGGCTGATGCCGGTACCGGCTCCGGCGGTGGCGGAGCTGGTAAAGGGCTGGCCGACTGTTCCCGGCAGGGAGGAGAAGGAACTGGTAACGCCTACGGGAGCCGGGATTGTCAGGGCGCTGGCGACATATAGCGAGGGCATACCGCAGGGCATGGTGACGGAGTGTATCGGTTATGGCGCCGGCAGTCATAAACTGTCGATTCCCAATGTCCTGCGCCTGTATGTGGGTGAGTACAACGGAAGCCGGGAAAGTCAGCTGTCCATCATGGAGGCCAATATTGACGATATGAATCCCCAGATTTACGGCTATTTGTATGAAAAATTATTGGGCGCAGGGGCTTTGGACGTGTGGACAACGCCGATTTTTATGAAGAAAAACAGACCGGCGCATAAGCTGTCGGTGTTGGTGGAGGAAGATAAACGGGGCGCATGCGCGGATATAATTTTTGCCGAAACCACGAGTATCGGCCTGCGGTTTATTCCCGTGATGCAGCGGCTGGAAGCAGCCCGGCACATTGCCCGGGTGGAGACAAAGTACGGTGTGGTGAACTGTAAGGTCAGTGCATGGCAGGGAAAACTGTGCAGTGTGTCGCCGGAATATGAGGATTGCCGGAAACTGGCGGAAGAAAAGCAGGTGCCGTTGAAGGTGGTGCAGCAGGAGGCACTGCGTGTACTGAATGAACGGCTGGGCAATTAGAAGTTTGCAGCTATATGATAAGGCGCGTGGAGGCTGAGGTATATTTTTGTCGTGATTCAAATTGCGCAACAGATGTGCTACAATAAGCATAGGGGAGGTGTAGGCAATGTGTAAAGTTCAAGATGTTGCGGACTTTTTTGTTGATTCAGCTCTCAATGACCCTGACGACAATATGACCAATTTGCGAGTCAACAAGTTGTTATTTTTTGCACAGGGCTGGAGTCTGGCAAGGCGCAATGGGAAACCTCTTTTTAATGATGACTTTTTTGCGTGGGACTTAGGGCCGGTGATTCCTGAGGTTTATCATAGATTTAAGGTGGCCGGCAGGAATAAAATACAAGATGTGGACAATGAGAACTATGATGAAAACTTTTCGGAAGAAGAAGCACAGTTGTTGATTGATGTATTACGGGCCTATTCCAGATACTCTACCAGTGGTTTGGTGGATATGACACATAGAAGTGGCACACCGTGGAGCAAGGTCTATGAAGCCAATGCGAACAATGTGATACCGAAAAAAGATATTCAGGCGTATTTTGAGTCATTACCTGTTTTGGAAAGTTTTTCCATGCCTGTGTTATCGGAGGCGGATTTTATCGGTCACAAGGATGAAGTAACTGGCAATTATGTTCTTCCGGAGGATTGGGCTGATGGGCGATAAGAACATAAAGCCATACGACCTGTGGTTTGCAAGTGTTGCCTATGAAGATGACCCATCCAAGACCGATGACAGGCCTGTTTTGGTCATTGATGAAAAACGGGGCATTTATGCCGCATTAAAGATTACGAGAACTCCGCCAAGAGAGAGCTTTTGGGGGGAGTATCGCGTGCAAAAGTGGCGTCAGGCTGGATTGTCTGACCCATCAACCATAAGAATCTCAAAATTTTTGCGATTGGAACCAAAGGATTTCCGCCGCAAGATAGGAACATTGCGAATGGTGGATATAGCTGGCGTTCAAAACTATATTGACAGATTGTATAGGAATACATTATAAGGGAATGCAAGATTCTTTGAGGTATTAAGGTGCCCGGTACTTGATGTTTTTTGGGAAAATCATCAAGCACCGGGTTATTTTACATTATCGTGTTAAATCTGAGCAGTAAAATTTGGACTTAATTTTCATCGGATAACAACGATATATACATAAGAGGATTTTTCGGTGAAAATACATCTTTGTTTGCAAGGAGGCAAAACTTATGATGATGAAGTACCTCCCCCCCCCATAGGACAATGTTCCGCAAATTGTAAACAAACAGCACTTCACTTCTGCTTAGGAGGTGAAGTCTGATGGCTATGACCATAATGAATAATACCGGAGCTATGCTGACATTGGGGCAGCTGAATAAGAACATTAGTAAAGTCGGTAAAGAATTGAAAAAAGCTTCTTCGGGTATGAAACTGAATAGTGCCGGGGATGATGCTTCCGGTTATGCCATCAGCGAGAAAATGCGAGTCCGGCTTTGCGGGCTGAATCAGGATGAGCAGAATGTCAAAAATGGCAAATCCCTTCTGCACGTTGCAGAGGGAGGCATACAAAATATTGTGGATGAATTGCGGGCTTTGAAGGAACTGGCTTTAAACAGTGCCAATGACCATAATACTGACCTTGACCGCGCTACAATTCAAAAGGAATTTGACAGCCGCAAGGCAAATATTAACGATATTGCTTCGGAGACAAATTATAACGGGAAGATTTTGCTTGACGGAACCTATGCTCGTAAATGGATACCTTATAGTCAAGTAGAACCTACAGGTGTACAAACTCTTACAGGCACAACGATTTCTGCCGATGGTGTTTATGTGTTGCCAATTGGATTTACTGGAACGGTGAATGTTACTAGTGGAGCAAATAATATTGAAATTCGTCAGGAAGACCCATCAACCCCATTACAAAATGTTTATATTGTTGGGCCGACAGGTGGTGGTGCTAATATTTGGCTTAATGGTATAAATATACATAATACTCCGGATGGCTCCATAATTAAATTTTCTGGTAGCAACAATCATTTGACTGTTGTGGGCGATAATCTTATTGAGTATGGTGGCAGTCAAAATTATAATGCGGCTGTTGTTAATGTTGGTGATGAGCTGACATTAGAAGGAACCGGGACTTTACGAATAAGAAATATAGGAATCATGACCTGTGCTGGGATTGGTGTAGATGAAGGGCAGATTACGTCAGCCAAAGTCACCGTCAATAGTGGCACATACGATATTTATATGGAAAATGACGGTGCCGGTATTGGCGCTGGTGTCAATAGTACCATGGGAGATATTATTATCAATGGTGGTATCATTAAGGTTAGTTCTAAAACAGGGGCAGGGATCGGCAGTAGCGGTGATGCACTTGGTTCATCACAAGGTGTATACGGATATAGGGTTGGTAGCGTGGGCAATATTACTATTGGCTCAAATGCAAAGCTGAATTTGCATAGCGTATATGGAGCTGGTATAGGCAGTGGGTGCACGCATACTAGCGCCGGGGATATTACTATTAGCAAATATGCGGAGGTAGAAGCGCATAGTGTGTACGGTGAAGACATTGGCAGAGGGGTAACTGGAACGGTAGGAAATATCAGGTTGGATTGGGATGATAGTAATGTGGACTATACTTCTTTTTACAGGTGGGAAGGTAATCCTCTCGTTATCCATCACGGCACCAAAGCCAATGAAGCCATAAATATCTATATCAATGATATGAGAACAAAGGCATTAGGTATTGAGGCCGCTAGTGTCGTAACTCGGGAAAGAGCCACAGCGGCGCTGGGAATTATTGATGATGCAATCAACTACGCACTTGATGAAATAACCACCATGGGTGCCTATATTTCTCGACTGGACTTTACCGAAGAAAATATCGTTACAGCTAATGAGTCCACCCAAGCCAGTGAAAGCACTATCCGTGATGCGGATATGGCAAAAGCCATGACCGAATATACCAAGAGTAATGTACTAGCACAAGCTTCCCAATCTATGTTAGCACAGGCCAACCAAACATCTGCCAGCGTACTGTCACTTTTACAATAGAGAAAAGCAGGGAAGAAACTTGCAGTAGCAAGCCCAAGGCGGGCGGGGAGGCAATGGCTTTCGGACGCGTTAGGCAAGCCTGCATAAGCAGACGAAAGTTATTGCCTCCCTGCTCGCCGTCTTGTGCCACGAACTTAATCTCTGAAAATATTGACAAACAATTTCCCTCTCGCTACAATCATATTATCGCTAATGGATTGTAACGGGAGGTTTTTTGTATGAAGATTGCAATGGCCAATGACCACGCCGGGACGCAGCTCAAAAATGAGATAAAAAAATATTTGGAAAGCGAAGGCCATGAGGTCAAGGATTTTGGCACTTATGATGATGAGTCCTGTGATTTGTCGGATTTTGTATATCCAGCGGCCAAGGCTGTAGCTATGGGGGAATGTGACCGCGGTATTTTTGTCGATGGTGTTGGTTATGGCAGTGCCATGATTGCCAATAAACTGCGCGGCATCTTTGCTGTTGTCTGCCAGGACCCGTTCTGTGCAGCGCTGGCCCGTCAGCATAATGACTCCAATGTCCTCTGTCTGGGCGGCAAGATTATCGGCGGTGCCATAGCCATGGAAACGGTGAAAACGTGGATGCACACGGAGCCGCTGACGGCGGAAAAATACGTGCGCCGCGTGGAAAAAGTGAAGAAAATTGACGCTGAGCATACCCTGGCCGTAAAATAATACGCTTGCAAAACCTGAACAATGGTGATAAAATGTTGCGAGGTTGATGCTGAAATGATGAACATAAATATTGCTGAACTCGGTACTGATTTAGGCAGACAGCTGCCCTTTGCTTTTGCAGTTACGGCAGAGGAGCTGGAGGCACAAAGTAGTGACTATGAGTTTGCCGGGCCGATAAAGGTCACGGGCAATGTAGTCTATACGGGCGTGCGCTGGCGGGTCAGCGGCGAAATTGCCGCTGTGAAAACTTATGTCTGTAATCGGTGCTTGCAGGCTTGCCGGGAAGAACAACTCCACGAATTTGCGGAGGATTTTACCCGTGAGGCGACAGATGATGACTCGATAAATGTTTTTTCCGGCGATTTGCTGGATATCGAGGCTCTGGTTCGCGACACGCTGCTGGCCGCACAGTCCCTCAGTAATATCTGCAAGCCCGACTGTAAGGGGCTTTGCCCAAAATGCGGACATAATCTGAATGAAGGCGATTGCGGTTGCGACCGTTTTGTGCCAGACCCGCGCATGGCAGCATTACAGCAGTTATTGAACAAAGACTAAGTAAACCTGAGGAGGTGTATCCGCAATGGCAGTTCCCAAGAGAAAAATGTCCAAGGCGCGCCGCGACAGCCGTCGTGCTAATTGGAAGCTGGAAGCTCCGGGCTATGTTGCTTGCCCGCAGTGCCACGAACCGAAGATGCCCCATCATGTATGCCCTGAATGTGGCTACTATGACGGCAAAGAGGTTGTCGCAGCAGCTGAATAAGCAGAACATATATAAGCAGGACATCACTGGTCCTGCTTATTTTCTTTGGAATAACTTTTATAAATGTCATTTGTCTCTTGCTTTTTTAGAATAGAGACATTATAATATGAGACTGTAATAGCAGGTACTAATTTGTGAGCAGCTGAAAGGAGGTGCGCGAATGGCAAGAGTGAAGAAGAAAGAGCGTCAGGAAATCCTGTTGGAGAAGGTGAAGACGAAACCCTTTTTGACGGATGAAGAACTGGCCAAGAAGCTGGATGTCAGCGTGCAGACAATACGTTTGGACAGATTGGAACTGGGAATACCGGAGTTACGAGGACGTATCCGCAAGATGGCGGAGAATGCCCAAAACAAGGTGAAATCCATTCAAAGCGGCGAAGTCGTTGGTGAGCTCATTGATTTGGAACTGGGGCATTCGGGCATTTCCCTGCTTAAAATAACGGAGGACATGGTCTTTGCCAAGACGCAGATTGCCAAGGGGCATTATATGTTTTCGCAGGCTGATTCGCTGGCTATGGCCATCGTGGACGCGCCGATGGCGGTTACAGGTGTGGCCAATGTAAAGTACAAGGTACCTGTGCATGTGGGCGAAAAGCTGATTGCCAAGGCGGAAATCGTCAAGGTGAGAGGCAATAAATATTTTATCTGGGTCAAGACCCATAATGAAAAGCAGGAAGTTTTCCGGGCCAAGTTCATTGTGGTGTCATGGGGAGATAAATAAGGGGGAGATTGATTCGTGAAAATTGCAGTCGATGCAATGGGAGGCGACTTCGCTCCCGAACAGATTGTCTTTGGCGCTGTCCGGGCGGCAAAAAAATATAATTGTGAAATCGTTCTGGTGGGTGATGAACCGAAAATCCGCGAAGTGCTGAAAAGGGAAAGCGGCTGGGAAAAGCTCGGGATTACCATTCACCACACCAGTCAGGTTATTGAGATGGACGAGCATCCGGCTGATGCTGTGCGCACCAAGAAAGATTCTTCGGTGGTGGTGGCAACAAGGCTTGTAAAGGATGGCGAGTGTGACGCGGTGCTGTCTGCCGGCAGCACCGGGGCTGCGGTTACGGCCGCCCAGCTCATTTTGAAGCGCATCAAGGGCATTGGCCGTCCGACCATTGCCACGCCGATACCGACGAACAAGGGAGTTACCCTGATGCTCGATTCCGGCGCCAATGTGGATTCCAAGCCCATTCATCTGGTGCAGAGCGGTATGATGGGTTCTATCTATGCTGAATATGTATTCGGCATCAAGAATCCCCGCGTGGGACTTTTGAATATCGGTGAGGAAGAAACCAAAGGCAATGAACAGGCCAAAGAGACATATCCATTGCTGAAAGCCATGAAAACAATCAACTTCTGCGGCAATGCCGAAGGCCGTGATATTCCGAAAGGAAACTTCGATGTTGTAATTTGTGATGGATTTGTTGGCAATGTTGTGTTAAAATTTGCAGAGGGCTTAGCAAAGACCATTATGAAGCTGATAAAGGAAGCCATTAAGGACGGCGGCATTATGGCCAAGCTGGGAGCGCTCCTTTTGATGCCTACCCTGAAGAAGCTGGGTAAGCGTCTGGACGCTTCCGAATACGGCGGTGCACCTCTTCTGGGGGTCAACGGTGTCTGCATTATCAGTCATGGTTCGTCAAATGCTAAGTCGATTTGCAGTGCTATCGGAGTGGCCAATGATTATGTGAACGGAAAAGTTTTGGAACATATCACGGAAACTCTAGCACAGGAAGAAGTTTTAATGAAAGAGTCTTTATCATAGTGGCCGGACGAGGATTCCAGCGTTGAGAGAGGCTAAGGAGGACGTATTTAATGTTTGAAAACAATGCAATCTGTAAGTTACTGAACATAAAGTACCCGATTTTCCAAGGCGGAATGGCCTGGATTGGTACAGCTGAACTGGCTTCGGCTGTGTCCAATGCCGGTGGTCTGGGTATCATCGGAGCCGGTCACATGCCCCCGGATGTTCTGCGGGCAGAAATTCAGAAGTGCAAGGGCTGGACGGATAAGCCCTTCGGCGTAAATATCATGCTGATGAGCCCGTTCGTTAAGGAAGTAATGCAGGTTGTTATTGATGAAAAGGTTCCTGTGATTACGACCGGTGCCGGTAACCCCGGCGAATACATGCCGGCGCTCAAGGAGATAGGCACCAAGGTTATCCCCGTAGTGGCGTCTGTCGCGCTGGCCAAGCGTCTGGTACGCGCCGGTGCGGATGCCGTTATTGCCGAAGGTACGGAATCCGGCGGACATATCGGTGAGATAACGACCATGGCACTGCTGCCGCAGGTTGTGGACGCTGTTGATGTTCCGGTAATCGGTGCCGGCGGTATCGGTGATTCCCGTGGTATGGCAGCAGCTTTCGCTTTGGGCGCACAGGCTGTACAGATGGGCTCCCGTTTCGTAGTCAGTGAAGAATGCATTGCCCATGAAAATTATAAAAAACTCGTACTTAAAGCCAAAGACCGTTCCACGGTTGTTACAGGCACGACCTTAGGTCATCCGGTAAGAACTATTGGCAATAAGCTGACGAGAAAGTACCAGGAGATGGAATATAACCATGCCTCTGCTGAGGACCTCGAAAAGCTGGGCGCAGGTACGCTGCACCTCGCAACCCATAAGGGCGATGTGGAAAACGGCTCTGTCATGATTGGTGAAATTTCCGGTATGCTTAATGAGATTAAGCCGGTAAAACAGATTATTGAAGACATTGTGGGGGGACTCCCCAATGTGATAAATGCTATTCAGGGGAATTGCAAATAATTGGGGGTTATATTCTTGAATAAGTTAGCATTTGTATTTCCGGGTCAGGGGGCTCAGGCCGTAGGCATGGGCAAGGACTTCTGTGAACAGTATGAAGTAGCAAAGAAACTCTTTAAGGAGGCTGACGAGGCACTGGGGTATTCCATTAAGGATATGTGCTTTGAAGGTCCTGCTGAGGATTTAAAGCTGACGGCAAATACGCAGCCGGCTATCCTCACCATGAGTGTGATTGCTAATGAAATTTTGAAGGAACACGGTGTTCAGCCGGACGTTGTCGGCGGCCACAGCCTGGGCGAATATTCCGCGCTGGTTGCTGCTGATGTTATGGACTTCCAGGACGCAGTACTGCTCGTGCATAAACGCGGTCAGTTTATGCAGGAGGCTGTTCCTGTTGGTCAGGGCGGCATGGCTGCTATCATTGGTCTTAGCGATGAAGTTATCGTTGATGCCTGTGCCAAGGCTACGGAAAAAGCCGGCGAAGTGCAGGCTGTAAACTTCAACTGCCCCGGCCAGACGGTTATCGCCGGCACGACTGCAGGCGTAGAAGCAGCGGTGGAAACCTTGAAGGCTGCCGGTGCCAAGAAGGCCGTTATCCTGCCGGTATCGGCTCCGTTCCATTCCACGCTGATGAAGCCAGCTGCGGTGAAACTTGCGGCTGAACTCGATAAGGTTGATATCCGCGATGCCAAAATCCCCGTGGTGTCAAACTTCACGGGCAAACTGGAAACGGCTGCTGCTGATATCAAGGCTAACCTCGTGGCGCAGGCAGACCATCCCGTTAAGTGGATTGACTGCGTAAAGACCATGCAGGAATTCGGCGCAGATGTATTTGTCGAAGCCGGCCCGGGCAAGACCCTCTGCGGCTTCAACCGCCGTATCGACAAGGCTCTCACGAGCATGAACGTAGAAAATCTGGAATCCTTGCAAAAAACTCTTGACTATTTCAAGGAGGTTCGCTAATATGCTTTTAGATGGAAAGACAGCCCTCGTTACGGGTGCTTCCCGTGGCATCGGCCGCGCCATTGCCCTGCGTTTAGCGAGCGAAGGCGCCAGGGTAGCCATCAATTATGCCGGCAACACGGCCAAGGCGGAAGAAGTCAAGGCTGAGATTGAGAAAAACGGCGGACAGGCCATTCTGGTTCAGGCTGATGTGTCTGACAGCGCAGCTGTTGAGACTATGGTAAACTCCGTAGTTGAGTCCTTCGGCCAGATTGATATTCTGGTCAACAATGCCGGTATCACGCGCGACGGTCTGATGATGCGCATGAAGGAAGAAGATTTCGATGCCGTCATCAATACGAACCTCAAGGGCGTATTCACCTGTACGAAACTGGTGAGCAAGCTCATGATGAAAAAGCGCAGCGGCCGTATCATCAACATGGCCTCGGTAGTCGGGCTCATGGGCAATGCCGGCCAGACCAATTACGCGGCAGCCAAAGCCGGTGTAATCGGCTTTAGTAAATCCGCAGCCAAGGAACTGGCAGCGCGCGGCATTACGGTGAACGTAGTCGCACCGGGCTTCATTGACACTGATATGACGGCAGCCATGACGGACAAGGCCAAGGAAATGACGCTTACGGGTATTCCTTTGGGACGCATGGGCAAACCGGAAGATGTGGCCAGCGCCGTAGCTTTTCTGGCATCTGATAACGCATCCTATATCACAGGCCAAATCATCAATGTAGACGGTGGCATGGTAATGTGATATAAATATATATGGACACCAATTTAAGGAGGTGAAACTTCATGACTTTTGATAAAGTAAGAGAAATCGTTGTTGAGCAGTTAGGTGTTGAGGCTGACGAGGTTGCCCTCGAGTCCACATTCATCGATGATCTGGGAGCTGATTCCCTGGATATTGTTGAGCTGATCATGGCTTTTGAAGAAGAATTCAATATTGAAATCCCTGACGAAGCTGCTGAGAAGATCAAGAGCGTTCAGGACGTAGTTACCTACATAGACCAGAACAAATAAGTTTGAGCGTCTTACCTTTTGAAAATCCCGTGAAACTTGTTTTCGCGGGATTTTTCAAGGTAGGATTGATTGGAGGAGTAACATTGAAACTTCCAGAGCTGAAAATTGGCAATAAAGTCGCCCGCATACCTATTCAACAGGGCGGTATGGCGATTCGCTTGTCCACAGCCCGTCTGGCGGCAGCCGTAGCTAACGAGGGCGGTATCGGCCTCATTGCGGCCTCAGGTATGAGCCATGACGAACTGCGTTATGAAATTAGGCTCGCACGTTCGCTTACGTCTGGTATCATCGGCATCAATATCATGGTAGCCGCCAATGACTTCGCGGAAGTCGTAAGGGTAGCCATTGACGAGGGCATTGACCTCGTGGTAGCCGGAGCCGGTTTCTCCCGTGATATGTTTGCACTGGGGAAGGAATCAGGAACACCGATTGTTCCCATTGTTTCTTCCGTTAAATTAGCTAAAATTTCAGAGCGTCTTGGCGCCGCAGCCATCGTGCTGGAGGGCAAAGAGGCCGGCGGTCATTTGGGAACAGACACTTCGGTGCGTGACCTCATAGCAGATGTCAGCTCCGCAGTGAAAATTCCGGTGATTGCTGCCGGCGGTGCCCTGCATGGCCAGGACATCGTTGACTTTATAAAAATGGGCGCTGCCGGCGTCCAGATGGGTTCCCGGTTTGCAGCCTGCGAAGAAAGCAATGCTGCCCCGGCCCTCAAAGAATATTATCTGAAATCCAAACCGGAGGATATTGTGGTTATTCACAGCCCTGTGGGCCTGCCGGGACGCGCCGTGCGCACTCCCTTTTCGGCCCGGGTTATGGAAGGCCCCGTGCCTCCGACGCAGTGTGATGCCTGCCTGAAGGCGTGCAAGCACAATTTCTGCATCATCCGTGCCCTGACACGGGCACAGCAGGGCGATGTGGAAACAGGTCTTGTTTTCACGGGAGAATACATGCCCCGGATTGACAAGATTATGACCGTGCATGAGATTTTTGAGCAGCTCATAGCAGAAGCAGAGGCTGCCAACTAAGCGTAGCACATTGCTATGAATAGATGAGAGGAGTTATTCGTTTTGAGTAATCGCGTAGTTATCACTGGCGTAGGTGCCATTACCCCGATTGGTACGGGCAAAGATGAATTTTGGAAAGGCCTGCTGGAAGGCCGCAACGGTATTGAAAAAATCAGCCGTTTTGATGCCAGCGACTTCACGGCGCAGATTGCCGGTGAGGTTAAGGATTTTGACCCGACCCAGTACATCGACAAGAAAGAATCCAAACGTATGGATCGTTATACGCAGTTTGCGGTAGCTGCTGCAGATCTCGCCATCAAAGATGCCGGTCTGGATCTATCCAAGGAAAACCTCGACCGCGTGGGTACGTTCATTGGTACGGGTATCGGCGGCATTGAAACCATGCACAGCCAGTACGAGAAGTTCTTTGCCAAAGGCCCTTCCCGTATCAGCCCGTTCTTCGTGCCGATGATGATTGCCAACATGGCTGCCGGTCAGGTAGCTATCACCTATAAGCTCCATGGCCCCTCCAGCTGCACGGTGACGGCCTGCGCTACAGGCTCCAACTGCATCGGTGATGCTTTCCGTGTAATTCAGCGCGGTGATGCTGATGTCATGGTAGCCGGTGGTACGGAAGCTGCTGTTTCCGAGGCTGCTGTAGCAGGTTTTGCTGCTATGAAGGCTCTGTGCATGGACCACAACGATGACCCGCATCATGCTTCCCGTCCGTTTGACAAGAATCGCAGCGGTTTCGTCATGGGTGAAGGCGCAGGCCTTGTCATCCTCGAAAGCCTCGACCATGCCAAGGCGCGTGGTGCTCATATCTACGCTGAAGTAGTTGGTTATGGTGCTAACTCTGATGCTTACCACATGACCAGCCCGGCTCCGCATGGCGAATTCCAGGCTAAGTGCATGCAGCTGGCACTCGATGATGCCGGCATGAAGGCTGAAGAAGTTGACTATGTAAATGCGCATGGTACTTCCACGCACCTCAATGACCAGGGCGAAACCGAAGCCATCAAGGCTGTATGGGGCGAGGCGGCTAAAGATGTATCCGTTTCCTCCATCAAGTCCATGACCGGCCACATGCTCGGCGCTGCTGGCGGCGTTGAAGCTATCGCTACGGCTCTGGCTATCGAAAACGATATGCTGCCGCCGACCATCAACTACGAAACCCCGGATGAAGGTCTTGACCTCGACTATGTGCCCAATAAGGCTAAGGCCAAGACGGTTCGTGCCGCTATGTCCAACTCCTTCGGCTTTGGCGGTCACAATGCCTGCCTGCTGCTGAAGAAGTACGCAGAATAAAGAGGTTAAGGGCGATGGGAGATAATTTAACGGCGAAGCGCAAGGAAGAACTTTTGGGGCTGGAGAGCCGGCTGGGGGTGTCGTTTGACGATATAACCCTGCTGCACAGAGCGCTGATTCATTCATCCTATGCCAACGAAGCCAAAGAAAAAAACATCGTCCATAATGAACGTCTCGAATTTTTGGGAGATGCGGTGCTGGAGCTTGCCTCCAGCACCTATCTTTATATGCACTTTCCGCAGATGCCAGAGGGGCAGCTTACGAAAACCAGGGCAAGTATCGTCTGTTCCACCAGCCTTGCGGAACTTGCGCGGACGCTTCATTTGGGCGACTATCTGCTCTTAGGCCACGGTGAGGAAATGAGCGGCGGCCGGGACAGGCAGACAAATTTGGAAGATGTATTTGAGGCGGTCATCGGCGCTATCTATTTAGATCAGGGCTGGGAAACCGCCAGGGATTATGTGGTACGCCAGCTTATGCCGCTCTTTAAGCAGGTGGAGCAGGGTGCCATCCTTAAGGACTACAAGACTATTTTGCAGGAGCTGGTCTATCAGGATGCCAGCCAGAATGTCAGCTATGAAATGGTAGGCACCAGCGGCCCCGACCATGACAAGACCTTTACATTTAATGTACTCATTACCGGCAGGGTCATGGGCACAGGGACCGGCCGCAGTAAAAAAGACGCGGAGCAAAAGGCAGCCCGGCAGGCACTGGAAAAACTGCAAGGGCAGAAGAAGTAGGAGTGATATTATGCGCAAGTTAGTAATCCTCGGCACTGGCTTTGCCATGGCCACGAAATGCTTTAACACCTGTTTCTTTTTGGAATTGGAGGACGGCAGTCTGTTCCTCACCGATGCCGGCGGTGGCAATGGCATTCTGCGCCAGCTCGAAGTCACGAACTTTGACTACAACAAATGCCATCACATGTTTGTAACCCACGGTCACACCGACCATGTTCTCGGCGTGGTCTGGATTATCCGCAAGGTGGCTGACCTCATGAACAAGGGCAAATACGAGGGCAGGTTCCATATCTATTGCCATGATGTGGTCAAGGATATGCTCGAAAAAATGTCGGAGATGACGCTCAAGAAAAAAGATTTTGCCCGGGTAGGCACGGACATCATCCTGCAGGAAGTCAGGGACGGGGAAAGCCTTGACTTGCCGATGTTTAAATTGACGGCCTTTGATATCATGTCAACCAAGGCCAAGCAGTTTGGCTATGCGCTGCAATTTGCCGATGGCCTGAAGTTCACCTGCTTAGGTGATGAACCCTATAATGAGCATGCCCGTCAGTATGCAGAGCGTGCTGACTGGCTGCTGGCAGAAGCCTTCTGCCAGTACAAGGACAGAGATATCTTCAAGCCCTACGAGAAAAATCACAGCACGGTAAAAGAAGCCAGCGAGCTGGCTGAGGAACTGGCCGTAAAGAATCTCGTACTCTATCATACGGAGGACAAGCATATTGCCACGCGCAAGGCTGATTACGCGGCAGAGGCACGGGAATATTACCATGGTAATATTTTTGTGCCGGATGATTTGGACGTAATTGAACTGTAATAAAAAAATCCGTTGACGACAATTTCGCGTCAACGGATTTTTGCAATCAGATATGTGGTGCTACAGCGAAAACATTTTGCTGATGAGTTCGTAGTAGCGGCGCAGGACGTTGGCCAGCTCGGTGCGCTCATTATTCGTGAGGTTTTGGGCGTGGCTGTCAAAGCGCTGGCGGAATTGCTCCATGTGGCTGCGCAGTAATTTTTCTCCCTGCTGGGTGATGGTGATAACCAGCCGGCGGCGGTCATGGGGGTCAGGCTTCTTGCTGACGTACTTGGCACTTACCAGCTTTTCAATGATAGTAGTCATTTGCTGTTTGGAAATATTCAGCTGACGGCTGATGTCAGTTATGGCTAGTCCCTGTGTATCCATCAAGACGCAGAGTACGCCGAACTGATTGAGGGGCAGGGGGACCTGCGTCTGCCTGCCGAATTTATTATGGATAAGCACCATCATTTCCACAAACTGTTGTGATAATCTGGGCTGGGCTGTGGAGGTCATGATAAAACTCCTTTATTTCTTGACTTTTACATGAATATAATATACTATAGATAACACAAATAGTAAACATTTATTTACTATTTCCATTTTGTTTTAGGAATTTAATGTTGTCATAAATAGAGAGTGGGGGAGCATTGCGCTCTCTTGCTTTGTGTTTATGGACAAAAAGGAGGTTCATAAATTGTTTTTGCCGAAAAACAAGAAGACAAAAGCGTTGCTGATTGGCCTGTCCCTGGCTGTCTCCACAAGTTTCGTGGTTGCCGGCTGTGGCGGAAAGCAGCAGCAGGCGCAGATGCAGGGGGCACAGGTCAAGGCTATGCAGGTTATTCAGCAGGATACGCCGCTGACCAGTGAGTTTGCCGGACAGATTGTGGGCAAGGACGAAGTCAAGGTGCAGTCCAAGGTCTCCGGCAATGTGGTGGAAAAATACGTAAAGGGCGGCCAAAGGGTAGAAGCCGGCCAGCCGCTCTATCGCATTGACGACCGCCAGTATCAGTCCGCTGTCTGGCAGGCACAGGCCAATCTGGCTCAGGCACAGGCCAATCTGGGCAATGCCAAAAACGATTTAGGCCGTTATGCTGAACTCGTGCAGGCCAGCGCTATCTCCCGGCAGACTTATGATAATCAGGAAGCTACGGTGAAAGCTTATCAGGCAGCAGCCGATGCAGCTAACGCCATGTATATCAAGGCTCGTCAGGATTTGGCAGATACGACCATTTATGCGCCCATGAGCGGCCAGCTGGCTGTCGATGATGTTGCGGTGGGAACCTTTGCTACCGCCGGCAACACCAATCTGGTAACGATTGGTTCTTCCAATCCCGTATATGCCCAGTTCAATGTTTCGGAAACGGATTACCTCAGCTATATGGGAGCTATGATGCAGAACGGCAATCGGTTGAAGCCTGTCGTGACCATCACGCTGTCTGACGGTACCCAGTATCCGTTGGAAGGTGAAATCGTGGAATCTGACCGCGCTCTGACGGAAAATACCGGTACGCTGACCGTGAAGGCGCTGTTCAATAATCCCAACGGAATGCTGATGCCCGGTATGTTTGCCCGTGTCCGCCTCTCCGGCCAGACGATTCCCAATGCTATTTTGGTGCCCCAGCGCGCTGTACAGCAGCTTTTGGGCAAGTCCTTTGTCATGGTGGTAAATGGCGATGGCAAGTCTGAGGCGCGCAGCGTAACTCTGGGCAGCAAGGTCGGCAGCTACTATGTGATTAAGGACGGTCTGACTTCTGCCGATGTGGTCGTAGTGGAAGGCCTGTCCAATCTGCAGGAAGGCGTAAATCTCAATGTTACCATGGTAACGGCTGAGGATATGGGCTTCTCCCTTATTACCGATAATACGAAGTTCGATTCCAATAAGATTGCAGGTTCAACACAAGAGTAAGGGGGCGGCAATTTGTCTAAGTTCTTTATTCACCGCCCGATATTTGCCATTGTTATCTCGGTTATCATTGTTATCGTTGGTATACTGGCGGCTTTCCAGCTGCCGGTGGCGCAGTATCCGCAGATATCGCCGCCGACGGTTTCTGTAGGTACCACCTATACCGGTGCGAATGCGTCGGTTATCAATGATACCGTCGCCCAGATAATCGAGGAGCAGGTCAATGGTACCCAGGGCATGGATTACATGAGTTCCAACTCGGACGATACAGGCCGTTACAGTCTGTCTGTAGTCTTTGAGACGGGAACTGACGGTGATATGGACTCCGTAAAAGTCCAGAATAACGTGGCTATTGCCAATGCCAGCCTGCCGTCTGATGTACAGCAGGTGGGCGTAACCACGAAAAAATCTTCCAACGATATGGCTTACCTGCTGTCCATCAACTCGCCGGATGGCAGTTATGACCGAGCCTTTATGAAAAACTACGCCGATATTTATCTGCTGGATGAATTGAAGCGTGTATCCGGCGTTGGTAACGTGCAGATATTTGGTTCCGACTATGCAATGCGTATCTGGCTGAATCCTGACAGGCTGGCAGAGCTGGGACTGACGATAGCTGATATCACCGATGCCATCAAGGAACAGAACGTACAGGCTCCGGCCGGTACTGTGGGGGCTATGCCCTTAAATAACGGTCAGGAAAAGCAGTACACAGGCAAGATTTCCGGCCGTCTGGTTACGCCGGAGGAATTTGGCAATGTCATCATTTCCTCAAAGGACGGCAAGTTCGTGCGGATTAAAGATGTCGCACGGGTGGAAACCGGGGAAAAATCCAGTGCGATTATCTCCAAGTTCAACGGCTATCCGGCAGTTGGTTTCGGTGTCAATTTGACCAGTGATGCCAACGCCATGCAGACGGTAGCAGGCGTGCGCGAGGTTTTGGAAAAGGCCAGACCGACTCTGCCGCCGGGGCTGCAGATGTCGCAGGTATTTGACTCAACGAATTATATCAATGCTTCTATTAAGGAAGTTATCGAGACATTCGTTGAAGCGCTTTTGCTGGTTGTGCTGGTAATTTTCGTATTCCTGCAGAGCTGGCGCGCAACAATCATTCCGTTGCTGGCTGTGCCGGTATCACTTATCGGTACATTGGCAGCGTTCGTGGTACTGAATTTCTCCATCAACACGCTGACGCTGTTCGCCATGGTACTGGCTATCGGCCTCGTTGTCGATGATGCTATCGTTGTTATCGAGAACGTGGAAAAGCACATGGAAGAAGGGCTGACGCCTGTAGATGCCACGGAAAGAGCCATGGCGGAAGTGCAGGGCCCGGTTGTGGCTATTGCCTTCGTGCTGGCAGCCGTATTTGTGCCGGTAGCCTTCTTAGGCGGCATGACGGGTATTCTTTACCGTCAGTTTGCCCTGACCATTGCCGTGTCCATGGCTTTGTCCGCATTTGTGGCTCTGACCCTTACACCGGCTCTCTGCGCCATGATTTTGAAACGTCATGAGCCGAAGGATGATGAAGGGGCTTTAGGCCATGCCTTCAAGCGTTTCAATGACTGGTTTGAAAGCACGAAACGCGGCTATATGGGTGTGGTGGCCAAGTTCATCCGCCGCACACGGCTGGCGATTCTCTTTATGGTTATCGTGTGCATTATCTCGGTGGCCCTGTTTAAAGTGCTGCCTTCCACCTTCGTGCCTGATGAAGATCAGGGCTATGCTTTTGCAGTAGTACAGTTGCCGGAAGGTACATCCATGAACATCACGCAGGCAACCATTGATAAAGTAGCCACGGCTGCCAAGGAAGTCAATGGCGTGGAAAACGTCATGTCCATCACGGGCTTTGATATGTTGGGCGGCGGTTCTAAGCCAAGTGCCGGTCTCGTGGTTCTGGGTATGAAGGACTGGTCACAGCGTCCTGATTCGTCACAGTCCGTTGACAGCGCCGTTAAGCAGCTCTTTGGCATCGGTGCCAGGGTTGCTCCCGAGGCTACCGTTATCGCTATGAATCCGCCGGCTCTGCCGGGTCTGGGGTCTGTCGGCGGCTGGAGTTTGCAGCTGCAGGATATGTCCGGTCATACGGATGAAGAGCTGGCCGATATTACGAATAAAATTGTAGCGGCAGCTAATCAGCGTCCCGAACTCATGGGCGTGCGTACTACCTTCAAGATGACGGCGCCGACTTATGAGTATGAAATCGACCGTGAAAAAGTTAAACAGCTCGGCGTTACGTTGTCTGATGTATTTACCGCGATGCAGGTAAACTTTGGCGGTACGCAGGTCAATGACTTCAACCGTTTTGGCCGCAGCTACAAGGTTATGCTCCAGTCGGATGTAACCTACCGCAGCGAAGCTGAGGCAATGAAGTTTGTTTACGTGAAGACATCTTCGGGCACGATGGTTCCGCTGGATACGCTCTTAAAGCCGAAGATGAGTTCCGGCCCGACTACGATTTCCCGCTTTAACGGTGCCCGGGCTATCAATATTCAGGGCAGCGCCGGCTCCGGCTACTCTTCCGGTGAAGCCATGGCGGCTATCCGTGAGGTCGTAGAGCAGAATGCGCCCAGCGGCTTTAATATCGAATGGTCCGGCCAGAGCCGTGAAGAAGCCAAGGCATCAAGTTCCACTTTGCAGGTACTGGCTTTGGCACTGGTATTCGTATTCCTGTGTCTGGCGGCTCTCTATGAAAGCTGGAGCGTGCCTTTTGCCGTGCTGCTGACAGTGCCGACAGGCATTATGGGAGCACTGGCTTCCGAGTACGGCTTGTCCCTGCTGGAAGGGATGTTCGGTCATACTAATGCAGGCTTGCAGAACAGCGTTTACATGCAGATTGGTATCATCATGATTATCGGTCTGGCAGCGAAAAACGCTATCCTCATCGTAGAGTTTGCCAAGGTGCGTGTGGACAGAGGCATGGAGCCGGTCAAAGCTGCTATCGAGGCAGCCGGCCTGCGTCTGCGTCCTATCCTCATGACCTCCTTTGCCTTCATCATCGGCTGTCTGCCGCTGGCAGCGGCCAGCGGTGCAGGCGCGGCAGCCCGTAACGGCATGGGCGTGGCCGTTGTCGGCGGTATGCTCTTTGCTACGGCTTTAGGTATTTTCCTGATTCCTGTGTTCTTCGTAGCCATGGAATGGATTGCCGCGAAGCTGGGTATTTTCAAACAGCAGAAGAAGAAAACTTCTGCCGATTACATGTAAATATCGTGCTGCAAATAACCGTGTACAGCTTGGACTGTATGCGGTTATTTTTTATTAAGGCGCGCTTGTGCAGAGATAGTGGGGAAGGTTGCAGGAAACAGAAAATAAACGGAGAACTCTTAATTAAAGAGAAAATGCAGGGGGCGTAAATATGGGAACGATAGCATTGCTGGGCGCTGGCGTATTTTTAGGCTGGCTGCTCTTTGGCAATAAAGGAAAAAATAGTGACGAAAGGCAAAAGCATACCGCACAGGCAGCTTTGCCCGACAGGGAACCAGACAGGCAAAATATCCAGACTGCAAAGGGGTCGGCGCAGCCTGTCCGGCCTCTTTACCGGGGGCAGGAGTGCAGGGCAAATGACCATACCATGCGCAATATCGCGGGCGGTGTGGTGGCCGGAACAGTCCTTGGCCACATGCTGAGCAGCGACCATAAGGCCGAAGCCCATGAAACAATAAACAACTACAATACATACAACGAATTTAACGACTATGATGAAGATGGCTGGGCAGACAGGGATTATACAGACTCTGAGCATGACCTTGATGATTACGATTATGATGACTATGACAGCGATGATTATGACAGTTACGACGATGGCAGTGATTATAATGATTACAGTGACAGCGGCTATGACAGCTACGACAGCGGCTCCGACTGGGGCGGTGATTCCTATGATGATGGGGGCTGGTAAGTAATAGAGCACAAAAAAACCGGCAACAACGTTGAGCGGATAACTCAACCGTTGTTGCCGGTTTTTGTTAAGGTGTTTCATATTTGCTTTGCACAAAAGCCAAAAATCTGGCAGTAGCTGCGGAGAAGGCGTGGTTCTTTTTCCAAGCCAGTACATGGCCGGTGATGCGTTCCGGCTGGAAGGGGCGGAAGCAAATCCCGGACATGGGGCGGATGGAGACGGCGCCTTCCACACAGATGAGTATGCCTATACCCTGCTTGACGAGCAGCAGGCCGTTGGTGGGGAGATTATGGGAGGCGGCAATGTTCAGTTTTTCCTCGCCAATACCAAGCCATTTGGCGATTTCCTCGATGACGATGGTGCGCCGGGGAATGATGATAGGGAGGCCTTGTATGTCTTGGGTGGTAATGGCTGATTTAGTGGCAAGAGGGGAATCTTCCCGTATGGCAATGCCCCATTTTTCATAGCAGGGCAGGCGCAGGAAATTATACTTGGCCATTTCGATGGGTTCGAGCAGAATGCCAAGGTCAATGCTGCCTCTGTCGATTTTTTCGCGGATGTCGTTGCCGTCGGCGCTGTAGAGTTCATATTTGACGGCAGGATATTCATGACTGAAAGCGGCCATGATTTTGGGGAGCAGGGTGGAGGCAATGCTTTCCACGCAGGCAATGGAGATGGTTCCGCCGAGCTGTCCCTGCTGTTCGGCGATTTCCCGGCAGGCCTTGTCGGCCAGCAGGGCGATTTCCTTGGCACGCTGCTGAAACAAAAAGCCGCTGTCAGACAGGGTCAGTTGTTTGTGTTTGCGAATAAAAAGTTCACAGCCAAGATTCTTTTCTAAATCCATAATCTGTCGGGATAATGTCGGCTGGGTGATGTGGAGGTCTTTGGCAGCCTGCGTGATGTTGCCGGCGTTGGCTACAGCCAAAAAATATTTCAGTACGCGGATGTCCAGTTCCATAATGTGTCATTCCTTTCGGGGCGTGTATGATTTGCTTTTAGGATAACATATCGGCAGGTGGTTATCAATGCTGAAAAGGCATTGATACTAATGTAAAATAGGTATTAGACAATTAAAACGGCTGACGCTATACTGTAACCAAGCTAAAATTTATTTATGAACAGTTCCTAAGAATTAACTGGAAATTTAGGAGGTAACATTATGAGAAACTATGGCAAGAAAATCGTAGCAGCTTTGTGCGGTGCAGCTTTTATGGCAGCTAACATGATGCCGGTGATGGCAGCATGTCAGGGCGCGGAAAAACCGGTTGCCAAGAAAATCGTGCAGACGGCAGGACGTGACGCGCTGGGCGAATTTGCCCCAGATTTTGCCCGTTACAATGACGACATTTTGTTCGGCGGGGTTTGGTCGCGCAATGATGTGCTCTCGCTCCATGACCGCAGCCTGATTACCATTTCGGCGCTGGTGACCAGCGGCATTATTGACAGTTCCTTGAAGTACCATATCCAGACGGCAAAGGCCAACGGCGTGACTAAGGCTGAGATGGTGGAGGCAATAACCCAACTGGGATTCTATGCCGGCTGGCCTAAGGCTTGGGGTGCTTTCCGTATGGCAAAGGAAGTTTACGAGGCTAAGTAAGGTATGGAACGTTTTTCCGGGCGCAGGCTGTGGGCAATGATGCTGCCGCTGTTTGTGGAGCAGCTCCTTGTCATGCTGGTAGGCATCACGGACACGCTCATGGTAAGCTATGCCGGGGAAACGGCAGTGTCCGGCGTTGCTCTGGTGAACCAGTTCAACATTATCTTTTTGTATTTGTTTTTGGCACTGGCTTCCGGCGGCGCGGTGGTTATCAGTCAGTATATCGGCCGCCGGGAACAGGCACAGGCCGGAAAAACAGCCAGTCAGCTGTTGCTTTTGAGTACGGTCATTTCCTTTGGTATATCGTTTTTGGTGCTGGCCGGGGGCAGGTGGCTGCTGGCCCTGTTGTTTGGCAGGGTGGAACCGGCAGTGATGGATGCCTGTGTCCGCTATTTGCAGATTACGGCCTGCGGTTATCCGGCCATAGCCATTTATTATGCAGGCGCGGCAATCTGCCGCAGTCTGGGAAAGACCAGCATTACGATGTATATTACGGCATCTGCCTGTGTGCTGAACGCCGTGGGGGATTTTCTGGGAGTATTTGTCCTGCAGGCAGGTGTGGCCGGAGTAGCCTGGCCCTTTGTGTTTGCTTGGGTGTTTTCCGCGCTGCTGGTCACCGCCGTGTGCTTTAGAAAAGAACAGGCGGTGGCGTATCGTACCGGCTGGATTTTTGGGTGGAACGGCGTGCTTCTGCGCCGTATCTTGTCCATTGCCATACCCAACGGCATTGAAAGCGGCGTGTTTCAGCTGGTCAAGGTAGCGTTGACCAGTATGGCAGCTTTGTTTGGCACATATCAGATTGCCGCTAACGGCGTGGCGCAGAGTATCTGGTCGCTGGCGGCTTTGGCCGGTGTTGCCATGGGGCCGGTGTTCATCACGGTCATTGGGCAATGCGTAGGGGCAAGAGACTTGGAGGCGGCTGATTACTATTTCCGCAAGCTGGGGAAATACACGCTGGCTGTTTCCACGGGCTGGAATATTCTTATTTTGGTGCTTACGCCCTTTGTACTGGATTTCTATGCACTGGCTCCGGAGACGAAGAAACTTGTACTGCTGCTGGTATTGATTCATAATGTCTTCAATGCCGGAGCCTTTCCCTATTCCGGCGCGTTCAGCAACGGCCTGCGCGCAGCCGGAGATGTGCGGTTCACCATGAAGGTTTCGCTGGCTTCGACCATCGGCGGCAGGCTGCTGCTGTCCTATGTGCTGGGCATTGTGCTGGATATGGGCGTGATTGGGCTGGCACTGGCAATGGCGGCAGACTGGACAATCCGGGCGGCTGTGTTCCTCTGGCGTGAGCGGACGGGGAAATGGCGTGAATTTCAGGTTATATAAGAGGGAGGTAGGCAAGATGAAATTATTTTTGACGATAGCAATGGCTCTGGGGCTGGTGGTGGTACCCTTGGGTGCAGGTATGAACGCACCAAAGGCTGAGGCCGCCGCCGAGGGCCACAAGATACTCGTGGCGTATTTTTCCCATAGCGGCACTACGCAGCGTGTGGCAGAGCGCATTCAGCAGGAAACGGGCGGCACATTGTTTGCCATTCAGCCGTCTGTGCCGTATCCAAGCGAGTATCAGGCCTGCCTGGACAGGGCGAGCAAGGAAGTTGCAGAGAAAGCCCGTCCGGCGATTCTAAGCCGTGTAGAGAACATGGAGGCTTATGACGTGGTTTTTGTGGGCTTTCCAATTTGGTGGTACAATGCGCCGATGATTATTGATACCTTCCTGGAAAGCTATGATTTTGCAGGCAAGACGATGATTCCCTTCTGCACCAGCGGCGGCAGTCCAATCGGCGTGGCGATGGACAAGATAAAGCTGCACTGCCCCAAGGCCAAAGTGCTTGACGGCTTGACGGCAAACGGCGGTGCAAATGTAGAAGGCTGGGTGCAGAAACTTGGTTATGGCAAGCTGAAATAAAATATCCTTTATCATATTGACATCGTGTCATTTATTGCTTATAATAATGACACGATGTCAATATTGTTATAAATGATTGTTTACGGAGGGAAGCAACATGAGAAATCTGCCGAAAATTGCTTTAGGGGCATGGTCCTGGGGAAAAGGCACAGCTGGTGGTGATCAGGTTTTTGGCAATCATTTGGACGAAAAGGATTTGCAGCCCATTTTTGAGGCGGCCATGAGCAAAGGCTTGAATCTTTGGGATACGGCCACGGTATATGGCATGGGTGCCTCGGAAAATATTCTGGGCAGCTTTGTCCGGGGCGTAAAACGGGAAGATGTGGTCATTTCGACCAAGTTCACGCCACAGATTGCCGGCATGTACGAAGATTCCATGGAAAAGAAAATGGAGTAAGGAGTGCTGGACAATGAAGAATGTATGGAAAAAAGGTTTAATGTTTTGTCTGGGAGGAATGTTAATGGCTAGTTCAGTTGTTGGTGCACATCCCATCCGCACGCCGGAAGGCAATATGCCGATGGTGCATTGGGCGGTACTGGAATCCACGCCGG